>Ga0154311_111_pt1 | contig 284024 bp, 190 predicted proteins | sample RifGroA2_FD_105605 | JGI IMG/M metagenome (GOLD analysis project Ga0154311, IMG submission 105605) | Elusimicrobia bacterium GWA2_56_46
ATGTTTGCAGAAAAGGAGGCTGAAAAGTTAAACTGAAAATGGTGGGTCCGGATTAGTGAGACAATACTGGGTCCCGATTGGTGAGACGCGACAGCCAGCGTCTGCATCAACAGGATTTCAGATACCGGGTTCTTGCAGCATATCACTCTCAATGCGCGATCTGCCGACTGCGCCACGAAGAACTATTAGATGCGGCACATATCCTTCCGGATAAGCACCCACACGGCGCACCCATCGTACCCAACGGCCTGGCACTATGCAAACTGCATCATGCAGCTTTTGACCAGAATATTGTCGGGATCCGGCCGGATTTTAAGGTTGAGATACGCGAAGATGTGTTGAAAGAGAAAGACGGCCCGATGCTGCACCACGGTCTACAGGAATTTAATAACACCAAGATTCATGTCCCACCAAAGTATCTTTTGCGCCCAAAACAAGAATTCCTCGCAGAACGCTATCAGATGTTCCGTGATTTTCGACCGTAAACTTTATTTTCTAAGCTATACCAATCTCATGACCATCCAAATTAATTACTTTCTGAAGGAAATCATGGATGCAATGATCTTTAGGAACTTTTTCCAAATCTTTCAATGCCGTAAACTTCCTTGCAAGATTTTTAACCTGTAAATCCTCTATGCCATGTCGGGTTCCCAATATGTTTTTCTCATACGGTTCAAATCTATCAATTCCAAGTCTAGCTAAATTACTGCGGTGATAGCCAAACCCCAGGAAAAGAATACGTTGGGCACCATGTAAAGATTGATAAGCCCGTTCGAATTCTTGACTTTGCCTCTCTCCTTCATAAAGAATTGTAATCAGATTACCTACAGCCCTCAATTCATCATCACTCTTTACCGCACCATATGCTCGGATATGCCCTCCTCCTTCCCAAGGGAGGTCTCCGAGTTTACCATGCACATGGTTAATATGTAAGGAACAGATCGTCTTAATCACTTTTTCTTCTGCACTCTTCCCATACTTAGACATCAATGCGTCATAGAGAAAATATTCAAGAGAGCGGTCATAATTAAAGGTAATTATTGATAAATTGTTATCGACAAATTCACCGGATTTTCCGCTAATGGCACGTATTAATTCCGCATACCAGAAATCCGGTTTATCATATATATAATGCCCCCGCTCCACCCTGTCCTGCAAATCCTCTCTGGAAAAGGCTCTCTCTCTTGCAATAATTGATTGCGCAATAGCGATCTTGCCAATCTCACGGTAATCAGGACGACATTCAAGAAACTCATCGATAGAGCGGACATTTGAGCGCATGAGGTCGTTTATAAATGCAGAAATTAATGCTTCCTGAAACCCCATAAATACCAATTGTCTATGGTAATTGGGGTTAATGCGATCTGCTTTTGATAGGCTATGAATTATGTCTTTAACTAAACCTGGTCCGCTAGGGTACCCATATGGAATACTTGCTCCCGCCCCCAAAACCAGAACAGTGTGAATGTCTATCATACTGTAAAACTCCTCTTACCCAGCTTACTTATGTGGCAAATCAGTTTCCCACGCCGGCAATTCATGAGCGTCTTCCGTATTTTCAAAATGAAACAATTGAATATGACCGCAGAAATTACATTTATATATCTTAAAACCTGACATTCCTGTTGGACTAATCCCAAAATTATGAGTATCTGTACTGCCTCCATTTACTATTCTTTGACAACTTCCTTCAGTGCAAATTATGCATGGTCGTTTAGAATTATTGGCAAGCCTAACATTGCCACTCCTTATTTTTTTAATCATTTTATCCAATTCTGCCAGCAACACGTTTGCAGATTGAAGGCAATCAGCCTCATTCTCAACGATACATTTTGCAAGCAGTTCATTCACTAATGACATTGCATTGTCATTCGGGAATATTTTTTCCAGGTTGAACTGCTCTTTCATAAAATACCACAAAGGTATTTTTGTACGCCCAGAAATCATGGCCCACAAAACCTTGCCCAGACTAAACACATCAAATGCGGGCGTCACTTTTTCGAGTTGCATACCATATGCCCACCCAGGCATCCAATCACGACTACCCACATTTTCATATTTTTCTGAAACACGCGTTTTATCGGTTTCATCCAGCCATATTAATCCAAAATCCCCTAAAACTAAGGTATCATCTGCACGAAGATAAACATTCTCCGGTTTAATATCTCGATGAACCATTCCTTTACTATGCAGAACTCCGACTGCTTCTACCAATTCTCGAAACCGTTGCAATGAATACTCCACATCACCAGAAAATTTACCTAAATAATTTGAAAGCGGACCTTTGGGAAAATATTCCATTACGAACCACCCATATTTTTCTATCTGCTCATCATATAGTCTAACGATATTTGGGTGAAGCACTTCCTTTAATACCTGCAACTCACTTTTCATTCTCGCGAGAGCTTTCTTATATTCTGGGGTATTTCTATTTGCATGCAACTCCTTTAATGCCCCCATATGGGCGTAATCGTCATTCTTTGCCTTAGAGATAAGCTCCCAAAAACTTCGCGCTCCTTTGTAATCACTGATTCGCGATACACTCTTGATTCTATCAACAAGCTGATCGACTAGAGGCCCAAAATACCGCTGATCTTCCACTAAACAAACTTTGCCTTGCCCTCCGGCACCAAGTTCTCGTATCCCATACCAGTTATGTCCAAATTGCTTGTCCATGGGGAGGCCAATTGACACCAACTCTATAGCCGCATCTGCAGCAATGAATTTCCGCCCTTCCTCCTCAGCAACCTCCCGAATTGAGCCGGAATGGAAAATTCCATCAGGGCCAGCCGAAGTTTTAAGCATTTGAATTTGCATAGATATCCCCAGTTTTATATTCGATTATTGATTTAGTATCTATATTTCTTAGCAACAGTCCCGGTCAACAATCGGGCCATTTTACGTCTTTTAGATTTTACGTCCAGACACCACGCATAGCATTTGACGGCGATCAGTGATTCAAATACACTTTCGCAATTCTTGTTCACAAGCTGGAGACCCTGACGTAATCTACCGAGCATCTTCTTTGTTCGGATAAGTTCTTTTTTGCCTTGGTATATTCGCAAATTTTCATATGACCCGATATTTTCCCCTGCCCATGAATTCCAGATAGCCTTTATCTCTTAAAAGCTGCAATTGCTGACGAATCTTGTCTTTGATATGTTTATTGCCGGGGTGTTTGGATTGCAGCGTCTCTTCAAAGGCATAGACCTCATCCAGCATGAATTCTTTTTTGGCCAGGCTGTCGACGCAGTTCATCACGTCCAGTATCCAGCCTTTCGCTACAATCTCTTTTTCTTCCCGCAGGAATAGCGTCTTCTGCCAGGTTTGTAGGATATTTTCTCTGGGCTGTATCTGCTTATCCCTTACATAGAAAATCTTACCCGACTGCGGAATATTTTGCAAAATAATATTACAACCGACCCACCGAGCCCTTCTGGCGCTTTCCGATAATGGTTTACGCCGTTCGATTATCTCCGGGACAAAAAAATGCTTGGGGATGACAAAAAAGTTGGAAACTTCGTAATCCCGAGGACAGTAATTCAGCAGAAAAAAGTTCGGGTTATTGCTGCCTTGCAGTCTTTCTAGCATCGTCGCATAGGCGCCATCCACTATTTTCCTGCTGAAAACGATTTTAGAGCTTTTTAATTCGTATTCTTCTCTGCACCGCCGGCAATCAAAGTCTAGCACTGGGCTGTTATTGTCCGATTTTGCAATCGCATCTCCGCAGGCCGGGCAGAATATTTCCCGCCCTACCCAGGCCTCGGTTAAAACCCGAATCCTTTGCGATGCGCTTTTATAACCATCAGCCAGCCGTGGGGCAAACCGAATTTGCATATGAATTATATTCTACATATTCCATGATATCCAGCGGCACCCAATTCAACCACTGGAACTACGGAAAGATTTTTTTAGTAAGGACAAAAACTCGTCGCGACTGAGAGAGGTTGTCGGTTTTCGCACAGTCGGTCGCATTGACACGATTTCATGCCACTCGTGATCATCGTCGGTTGGATATTCAAATCCCTGCTCTTCGAATTTATGTTGCAGATCGGGGAGACCGACCTGGGACGGAATAAAATATGTTTTATCGAACAACAGATGACGGATGTTGCTTAGAGATATAGCCCCTTGCAACACGACGGTGCCGTACTGTTTGTAATTCGACGCGTCTCGATACAAATACTCCATCAATGTGTTCATAAGAAGACCTTATGGTCGAAAGCCAATGGCCCGCCGCGGCGTTTCCGACTGGTTCATGAGTTCATGAATGGCTTCGAAGATATTTTGTATATGCTTGTCGTGGATACTACTTTTGTTTTCCAACTCTGCTATCTTCCGCGCCAATTCTTTATGAGTTAAGGCCCACTGGCGCAAACGGATAAACGTCTGGATGATCTGGATATTGATTTGAATGGCCCGCTCACTCCGGAGCACGCTAGACAGCATAGCCACGCCATATTCAGTAAAGGCGGATGGGCACGTGGACGAATGTTTGAGCGAATTGAACCGGTCACAATTTGTGACCAGTTCATCGGTCTCTTGGCGGGTCAGGAGGAACATGAACCCTTCAGGGAATCTATTTCGGTTACGCTTCACCGCCTGGTTCAACACTTTCGTGGGAACCTGGTAAAGCGCGGCCAGATCCCGGTCGACCATAACCTTATGGCCGCGGATCAGAAAAATCTGCCGTTCAATATCATTTATCAAAACTAATTCTCGTTTGATCATTTTCATATTTACTCCGCATACAATTGGATGTCGCAATTTGCGATATCCAAATGGCTGAAGCCCAAAAATCCTTTCCAAGACTATAATATCCGACACTTTTTGAGATTTCATACAAAAAGTATAGCAGACGATCCCGACAACGTCCTGTCGCGATGAAAATGGCCATTTTCCCCAAAAATTGCCGTTAAATTTCCGATAAAACTTCCCCAATCACAACATGAATGACTAAGTGACTTAGTATATTATGCAGAGCGGCAGTGGTAAATCCCATCGTTCTTGGAAGGGGACGACGAGATTTGAACTTTGGGGCCGGCGGTCGGTAGGTTTTTTGGTCCCGTTAGTACAACGTTTCCCTCAGGACCTTTTCACCGTTTTTGATGCGGTGCCAGAAAAGCGGCCAGGACAGAGAAAAAGCCGGGAAAATATATACTTTTTTTGGGTTTTCAGGAGGGGCTGATTTTGCGCCGGCAGTAATTCGGGAGCGTCGTAGCCCTCAAAAGTGCAACCAGTGGTTGCACTATCGATTCACCTTTACTCTAGCACTCCTTTTTCCCTGTACCAACATCACGTACTCGCACTCCCGCCCCCTAAGCCTTCCTCGATTAATAATGCCGCCTGCTCCGGGGAAGGCAATTGGCCCTTCAGTTCAGCAGGCAGCGCCTTTAAAACCCTGTAAGTCGAAACTCCTATGGGTTTGCGTGACTCTCGCAAGGAATACTCCACTATGGTGCGCCGCTTGCTCTTGCAGATAACTATGCCTATGGACGGATTTTCGTCCGGGGTTTTAACCAGTGAATCCAACGCGGCCAGGTAGAATTGCATTTTGCCTATGTATTCCGGCATGAACTCGCCGACTTTAAGCTCGACCGCCACGAGGCATTTAAGATGCCGATGATAAAGAAGGATGTCTATGAAGTACTCCTGCCCGTCCACCTCAAGCCGGTACTGGCTGCCGGCGAACGTAAAGACTCCGCCCATCTCGGTCAAGAACCTGTTAACTTTTGAAATGAGGGCTCGCTCCAGCTCTTTTTCACTATGCTCTTCGCCCAGCTCCATTAGATCAAAAGTGTATTCGTCCTTTACCGCCAGTTTGGCCTGGCTGCGCACTTTTTCTGGTACGGTAGAGTCGAAGTTGGTCTGATTATGGAGATACTTCCGATAAGTGCAAGCATCGATATTAAGGATGAGCACTGCCTTAGTCCAGCCATACTTGCGCGTGGCTCGCAGGTAATACTCCCGTTCCGTATCATCGGAGCACCTGTCAAGAATTATAATGTTCTGGCTCCAGCCTATTTCTGCAACCATTGGCTGCAGTTTTTGATTTTTACCGTAGTGAATGTGGAATTTACGCATATTCCAGATGTTCCGAGCAGAAAAACCCTGCACACCAGGGAACTCCAGACGCAGATCAGCTGCAAGACGTTCTACGACAGATCTTCCCCATGTATTGCCCGCTTGGCGCTCGATTATCATACGCCCTATATCCCAATACAGAGTTACTAATTCCGTGTTAGCGGCCTTAAGCGCCGCGTATTGCGCCGCACGCACACGCTGCTTGATATCCGCCAGCAATGTGCCATAACCGGGAACAATTTCTTTAGGCATAACTCCCCCTTTCTTCTAAATAGCATAGCAGGCGACCCCGACAACGTCCTGTCGCGATGAAATGGCTGTTTTTTGCTATTTCGAATCCCGTAGACGTCTGAATCGCGGGATTCGAAATTTAGGGGTAGGGGACGCTGCTTCCTATCTTCCTAACAGGGCTTGGGCTTGAATCCTGCCTTTAGCCACCAGTTTTGAAATTGCTCCTGAACTCATTTTCAACTCCCGCATCAATTCACTCCCGGAAGATCCCGCATCCTGATCATCGTCGGTCGGATATTCAAAGCCCTGCTCTTGAAATTTATGCTGTAAATCGGGAAGACCGACCTGGGACGGGATAAAATATGTTTTATCGAACAATAAATGGCGGATGCTGCTTAGAGATATAACCCCCTGCAACACGACGCGGCCATGCTGCTTATAATTTGACGCATCTCGATAGAGATATTCCAGCAATGTGTTCATAAAGAGACCTTACGGCCGAAAACCGATAGCCCGCCGCGGTTTTTCAGGTGGATTCATCAGTTCGTGGATAGCTTCGAAAATGGCCTCAATCTTATGGTCGTGAGATTGTATTTGGCGCTCCAACTCTTTGATCTTGCCGGCCAATTCCTTATGTGCGGAAAGCATCTGTCGAATTTTTACAAAGGTTCGCATTATCGCGATATTCACCTGGATGGCCCGCTGGCTGTTTAGAACACTGGAAAGCATTGAGACTCCCTGCTCGGTGAAAGCATAAGGCATATACCGACGGCCGCCCCAACTTGAGGTTTCAAATTGAAACCTCAAGTTCTGAGCTTCTGCCTGAGTCAGCTTGAACATGAAATCTTCCGGGAACCGCAATATATTCCGCTTAACTGCGAGATTTAGCGATTTTGTCGGCACCCCATACATCTGCGCCAAATCCACATCCAGCATGACCTTATGGCCACGGATTAAAAATATTCTTTTTTCTATAGTTTCCGGGACAATAATGTCCGGCACTTTTTGAGATTTCATGAAAAGAGTATAGCAGATGACCCCGACAGCGTCCTGTCGTGATGAAAATGTGATTTTTAGATATTTTTGCCCCGGAATAAACGCTGCGGTACCCGCTCGTGGGGATATATGCAGTATTTATATGGGGATAAACGCAAAAGGTGTGTAGGGCTAAAATCCCACCCAAGACGGCGTCAGAAGTAAGTCCTATTGTTCTTGGAGGTCTGCGGCAGCGGTGATGGGATCCTCAAATATCTTCCTCGAAACTGGCGCGGAAGCGTCTGGCGGGGATCTCAAATACCACGGCTTTTGGATCGAATGTCTCCGGGTTCCAACCGTCCAGCCAGGTCAGCAGATTCCGCATCTCGTCACCCTCTTCCGGGATGGCTTTACCGGTGGCCGCCGTCACGCAGTCCGCATAGCCGCCGGTGCCGCCGCAATCCTCCGGCGGACAGGCGCGCCGTCCGTCCAGGCATACGGGGTACTTCATACCGGCCTTTTTAAGCTGAATATCCTCAAGCACGACTTCGTGCCGCCAACCGTCCCCAAAATCGTATTCGTAGATCGCCGAATCATGTTCTTTTTTGAAGAATTCAGCAAGCATGATCTCCGTGGTGAATCCGTAAGGCTTATAATGCAGATCCTCGACCGCGTACGGCGACTCAATGCGCACCTTCCGCTTTCCCCGCATCTCATAGGCGTGCAGGTGACTGTCGGTCCAGCCCATGGCGTTCTGAATAGCCACATGCAGATCGTAGAAAGTATAGGAGCCCGGGACCTGTATACGCCGCCAGATGACCGGCTCCGGGCCTATCAGCGCGATTTTGAACTGGAAGACCGTCTTGAACGGCCTCTTACGCGGGATCGTGAACGAAACATCCTCATAGCCGGTTATCCGGCCGCCATCACCCTCACTTTCTGGCTCAACCACGCGGCAGACTTTTCCGCCGCATACCCGACATGTACCCCTGAGAATAAGGGAATCCCGTTCCATTTCCGCCGTTTCAAGTTCGACGTGCCCGGAGCGCGCGCAGGCGCTGCACCACACGTTCGCCAGGATCTTATCCTGTGCTTCGCCCGGTATCTGCCCCCATCTTTTTGCCGCCGCAGGCGTGAACGGATTCTTTGGCTTAAGCGTTCCCATATTTTCCTTTTATGCTGCGATTAATATCTTATCCGCTTCGTCGGGAGACATAAGACCTTTGGCAACAGCCTGAAGGGTAGGGGACGTAGTTTCATAACTTCCGAATTGCCGGGAGCGTCTTATGTGTTAGGAAAATAGGAAACAGCATCCACTTTCACTATCTATTTATCTCGGCGCTAATTATAGGGATCATGCCCTTAAAAAGGCCGTGATTTCCTGCGGCAGCCAATGCGCGACCAGACGAATATGCGCATTTATCCAGGCTTTGGTTTTAGCGCTTCCTTCGTAAAACCAGTCCAGCCGAACGCAATCCCTGACATTCCACTCCGCGGGGAATGATTGCCAGGCATAAGAGATTTCCTCATCCCGGGGTATAATGCCCACCCAATCCTGGTCGAGCAGACGGGCGATATAAGATTCCGCGTCATCAACGATGATCGGCAGGCCGGCTTGCGTCAGGGCTAACGCGATCCTGCAGGTTTCGACCATGCGGGTGCTGGAGAGGGCGCGCACAGGATTCATCGCTTTATTCCTGCAATTCTTAAGCCACCATCCCGTAAAGCGTGGATTACATCCCTTCCTGGAGCATGTGCAGATACGGCTCGTAAGAGAAAACGCGATGGCGCTGCTTGCCGGTTATCTCTTTGACGAAACCAAGCTGCTGCAATTTCCCCAAAGTCTTATTGGCGGTCGGGAAGGAAACGCCCAGTTCTTTACTCACAACCGGGAGCGAAAGGATACAGCGTTTCTTGAACAAATCGTGCACCCTTAAAGCCGTATCTCTTGATCGCCCCAGTCCCTCGATAGCGGCGGCATGTTCCCTGAAAATGCCGACAAGTTTGGCGGCCGCATCACTGGCCTTGTTGGCGACTTCAAAAACGCCGTCAAGATAAAATTCCAACCAGCCCTCCCAGTCCCCCTCCGTACGCACTCGCTGCAAGGCTTCGTAATACTCCGTACGGCGGGTCTTAAAATACAAACTCAGGTAAAGAAGCGGCGAGGAGATCGCCCCCTCCGCAATCATAATAAAAGGAATCAGAAGCCGCCCCAGACGGCCGTTCCCATCCAGAAAGGGATGAATGCTCTCAAATTGCGCGTGGGCCAAACCGGCTTTAATCAGAGTCGGAGTTTGCGATGGTTCGCCATGAATAAACTTTTCAAGCGCACCTAATGCCGAAAGCACTTCATGCGGCGGCGGAGGCACAAATTTGGCATTGCCCGGCCGGCTGCCGCCAATCCAATTCTGTGAACGGCGGAATTCGCCAGGCTCCTTGTGTCCACCGCGGGCACCTTTAAGTAAAATCGCGTGTATTTCCTTAATAAGGCGCAAACTGATTGGAAGCTCCTTCAACCTTTTGAGTCCATACTCAAGGGCTGCAACATAATTCAAAACCTCTTTCACATCATCCACCGGCACACCAGGAGTCTCCGCATTCTCAAACAGAAGCAGATCCGAAAGGGAGGACTGTGTCCCTTCTATTTGTGAGGAAAGTACCGCTTCTTTTCGAATGTAGGTATAGAGCAGCATCTGCGGGTTCGGCAAAAATCGCGTAATGGAATCAAGCCGCCCCAAAGCCAAGCCCGCATTCTCGGTTAAGGCCTTAAGCTTTTCATCGTACTGAATTGGCGGGTTCGGCGGCAGGGGCGCCGGAATAAAGCAATAGTAGGGCTCCGGCCCGGATTGTTTCTCCCAGCGGCCTGACCTAGGGCTTTTGCCTGACATATTCTCGGGCATAATTAAAGTATAAGGCATCAAAGTTTAATTGTCAAGACTTTAATTAAACTTTAAGATCTTAAAGTTTAATTAACCACTTTCTAATTAAACTTTAGAATTTGACGGCAATCCCGTCGTTCTTAAGACTACGGGATATAAACCCGCCACTTATTATCCAATTCGACCACTCCGATTCGGCGGTTCAATTGTCTGGTTTTCCTTAAAGCCGCGGCAAAAACAGTTATCCTGACGCGGCTTTCTCTTTCCTGAATAATTTCATCAACTCAAACCAGGCCAGGCTGACCGCCCCGCCGCCCAAGGTAAACAATAGATCGTTAGCATGCAACCGGCCGAAATGGAAAACCGAACGGAAGAACGGCGTATATAGCGTTAAAACCAGCACGCTCAGAGCCGCGCTCGCCACCCACCAGAAAGCAGGGTGCGCGTCCTTCATTATCCGGATAAAATTATCTTTCCATGAAAGATTCGTCAGTATCAGCATGATGTTCGCGAATACCATCGCCGCGAACGAAAGCGCCCTTGCCTCGTTCTCTCCTTTGCCGATATGAAGCGCCAGCGTGAAGATGCCGAATACCACCGCCAGCACGCTTGCCCCCTGTAGCAGGCTTAATATCACCATCCTGCGCGAAAAAAGCGGGTCTCCCATGCGCCTGGGCGGACGATTCATGATGTCCCGTTCCTCTTTATCCGCTTCGAACACCACCGAGCAGGCAGGGTCGATTATCAGCTCAAGGAACGCGATATGCGCCGGCAGCAGCACAATGGGCATACCGAATAGTACCGGCAGCAGGGACATCCCCGCTATTGGGACATGGACCGATAAGATGTATGCTATGGCCTTTTTCAGATTATCGAAGATCCTTCGCCCCAGACGTATCGCATGGACTATGCTTGAAAAATCGTCGTTTAGCAGCACTATGGCGGAAGCCTCGCGGGCCACATCCGTGCCGCGCGCGCCCATAGCGATACCGATGTGGGCGGCCTTCAGCGCCGGGGCGTCATTAACCCCGTCCCCTGTCATCGCCACTATCTCTCCGTTGGCCTTGAGCGCGTTGACAATGGCAAGCTTCTGCTCCGGCACTACGCGCGCAAACACACACGTATGCTTAATGCGCTCTTTAAGCGTTTCCAGCGTCATTGCCGCGAGTTCCGGGCCGGTAATAGTTGTTTCCGGGCTGCGTAAGCCTATACGGCGCGCGATGAAAGAAGCCGTGCCGGGATAATCGCCGGTTATCATTATTACGCGTATACCGGCAGTATGCGCCTCTTTAACCGATCGTTCCACCTCCGGCCGTACGGGATCCATAAAGCCGATAAGCCCGGTGAATTCAAACTCGAAATCATGCTGTCTCTCCGGCAAAACGCCCTCTTCAAATTCAGCCCTGGCTACGCCAAGAACACGGAGCCCGCGGACAGAAAGATCCGATACCCCTTTCATTATCTCCGCCTTCTTTTGCGGGTCTAAATGACAGAGATCAATAATCGCCTCAGGCGCGCCCTTTGCGGCTATGATGAAATGCTTATGATCCGGCGCCCGCCAGACATGAGAAAGGGATAAAAGCTCCTTTGAAAGCGGATATTCGCGCTCGACTTTCCAGTTTTTATGAATATGCTCCGTTTCGGCGAGACAACACTGCCCGATGCGTTTCAGCTCTTTTTCTATCGGATCAAAAGGGTCTTGCTGGCTGGCAAGTATCGCGTATTCCGCAAGGGCGTGATATTCCTCCGGTATTTTGGGGTCCTTTTCTTCCAGTTCATGTGACCGGCCATCCGACCAGATTTCACATAGGCGCATAGCGTTAAAAGTCAGCGTGCCGGTTTTATCGGTGCAAAGCACGGTGGCCGCCCCCATGGTTTCGATAGCCTGCATCCGGCGCGTGAGCACATTTTTTTTGGAAATGCGCCAGGCTCCGATGGTCAGGAATATCACCAGAACCACGGGGAACTCCTCGGGGAGCATCGCCATAGTAAGCGTCAGGCCGGCCAGGAAGCCGTTAAGCCAACTGCCGCGCGTCAGTCCCAACACTATTATCACTACGGCACAAAGCACAATCCCCGCTATGGCAAAAATTTTCACTATTCTGCCTGTTTCCCTGTTCAGCGGCGTTTCTTCAAGGGTTATGGTCTCCAGGGCTTTTCCTATTTTGCCCATTTCCGTCCGGATGCCTGTAGACGTAACCTTTACCAGGCCGCGCCCCTGCACAATCAGCGTTCCGGAATAAACAAAGGGCAGATCATCTCCGCCGGGACGGGCCGTTCCGGCTTGGCCGTCCCAGACCGACTTGCGTACCGAGACTGATTCCCCGGTTAACAGAGACTCATCGGCCGAGAGATTTACGCATGCCAAAACAACGGCATCAGCCGGCACACGGTCTCCTTCCTGCAGGTATACGATGTCTTCCCGGACCACGTCGCGGCCCGGAACCCGCAGCTGAACTCCATCGCGCACAACCAGCGCTCTGGGACTGGCCAGATTGCGGAGAGCATCCAAAGCATTTTCAGTTTTACGTTCCTGGTAAAATGTTATGCCGATAACCACCAGCACAAAGGTCATCAGCATCATGGCGTCTTTTACATCCCCAAGAACTAAATAAATGAGGCCGCAGGAGAGCAGAAGCAACAACATGGGTTCTTTGAGGACATTGATTACTATGTCTAAAATAGTCCGCTTTTTCTGGGTCGGCAGCTCGTTAAAGCCCTCGTCATGGAGACGTTGCGCGGCCTCTTTCCCGGAAAGCCCCTGCACGGAGGAGAGGAAATCGTTCATATCCCGCATTATTATGTCCCCCCTTGCGTTTCCCTCAGAACCCTGACCATTTCTTTATCACACAAAGTTTACCGTCCGACATACGGTAATACATGGGCATCGCGGGAACCAGACAACCATAAAGGATGGCCCCGACAGGATCTTATCGGGAGGGAAAAAACTAATACCCGTAAGTTAGGAAGATAGGAAGCAGCGTCCCGTTCTGATTATCTCTACTATTCTGCGCTTGAATTCCGCCGGATCTCCCGGGGCCTGGCCGCCGCCCTGGGCGAAATCTTTTCTGCCGCCGCCGTTGCCCCCAACGTAAGCGGCGATGGCCTTCGCGATACCGGAAGCGTTGAAACCGGCGTTCTTAAGATCCGCCGTGCTTGTCAGCACAAAGGAAAGTTTGCCGTCTTTAGCGGCGTGAACAAAAATGACCGAATTGGCCCAGGCGGGCTTCAACTGATCGGACATATGCCGCAGCGTGGACGGTTCCGCGTCTTCCGCGTTAAAAAGAACCACATTGAACGTGTCTTGCCTGTCAACCTCGGTTTTGTCGGCCTGGCTTCCGGAGATCCTGCCCTTTTTTAAATTCTCCACCTCGGTACGCAGCTTGCGCTCATTTTCCAGAAGGTGCTCCACGCGCTTGTCTATCTCACCGGGAGCGGCCGAAAGCCGGGAGGCGGCCCGCTCCGCCGCCGCGACGATATTGTTGAGATATTCCAGGGCGGCGGGCCCCGCCACGCCCTCTATACGGCGCACGCCGCGCGAGACGGCAGAATCCTTGAGGATCTTGATCACCATAAGCTGGGCAAGCTCGTCCACGTGGGTGCCGCCGCACAATTCCAGACTGTAGCGTTCCCTGGCGTCGTTCCAGCCGCCCTTGTTTATCAGGACAAAACGGGCCGGATCCCGGTATTTTTCCCCGAGCAGGGTAACCGCGCCGAACTTCTCGGCGTCGGCCAGTGGCCTTTCCATCTTGAAAACCTTATGCCCCGCGGCTATGGCGGTGTTGGAGATGTTTTCAACCCTCTCGATATCTTCCGCGGCCGGGGTTTTGGCTACGGTATAGTCAAAGCGGAATTTGACGGCATCCACGTCCGAACCGGCCTGACGGGTATTCTCCCCGAAAACCTGCCTTAACGCGGCGTTGACTATATGGGCGGCGGTATGATTGCAGGCCGTCCTGTACCGGAGTTCCGAAAACACGCGCGCTTTCACGCGCATGCCGGCCTCAAGCGGAACATTTGTGAAAGTTATATCATGGAAATAAACTTTATCCAGAGGCTTTTGCGAGCCGGACACTTCTATCCTTTCGCCGTTTTCGGTGATCAGATCGCCGACATCGCCGATCTGCCCTCCGGAGCGGGCGTAAAAAGGCGTAATATCCAGTATAACGCGTCCGCTCTCCCCGGCGGGAAGACGTTCAATTATCTCCCCGTCACCGTTAATAAGGCCGAGAACCACGGACTCCGTCTCAAGGCTCTCATACCCTCTGAAAATGGTGGCCGGGAATTTCTCCTCCGCTTTCTGAAAAACAAAACTATTCTTCTCGCCGGAATCCTTCCAGCCGGCCTTGGCCGTGGCCTGCGCGTTCTTTCTGGCGGCCTCAAAGCCTTTTTCATCCAGCGTAACGCCTTTTTTAAGCGCTATCTCGCGGGTAAGTTCCACGGGGAAGCCGTAAGTCTCGTAAAGCCTGAAAGCGACATCGCCGGGGATCTCTTTTGGATGTTTATCCAGGATATCCGCCAGGAACCTCTCACCGGTCTCCAGCGTTTCGAGGAAGCCTTCCTCCTCAAATTTAAGCGCTTCCACAATGTGGCGTTCCGCGGTAACGATCCCGGGATAGACGTCCCTGAAGATCTCCAGCGCCGAAGGAACCAGCCTGTAAAGGAACGGCTCTCCGGCGCCCAGCATACGGCCGAAACGCTCCGCCCTGCGGATAAGGCGCCGCAGGACATAGCCGCGGCCTTCGTTGGAGGGAATAATGCCTTCGGAGATAAGAAAAACGGAAGCCCTGAGATGGTCGCTGATGATCCTGAAATTCGCGGCCTTGTCGCCGGACGCGTCGTACTTCGCCTTGAGAAGCCCGGAAGCCGCCGTTATGATCGGGCGGAAAAGAGTGGTATCAAAAGGCGACTCTTTACCCTCTACGATAAAGGCCAGGCGCTCAAGGCCCATGCCGGTATCTATGTTCTTTTTGGGCAGCGGGGCGTAAACGCCGCCGGGCCGCTTATCGAACTGGGTGAAAACATGGTTCCAGACCTCTATGTACCGGTCGCAGGAGCAGCCGGCGCCCGCGCAGCCGGGGTGGGCGTATTTTTCGCCGCGGTCCCAGTAGATCTCCGAGCAGGGGCCGGAGGGCCCGGTGTCGCCCATGGCCCAGAAATTATCGCTGTCGCCCAGCTCCACTATGTGCGAACGGAGATTGGCTGGCAGAACGCTTTCCCAGATCCCGCGCGCTTCTTCGTCCCGCGGGGCCACGCCGCCCCTGTAGATCGACGGATAAAATCTCTCCGCGGGCAGGCCCATTTCACGGGTGAGGAAGTCCCAGCCCCATTTGATGGATTCGGCCTTGAAATAATCCCCGAAAGAGAAATTCCCCAGCATTTCAAAAAAGGTCAGGTGGCGGATGGTTCTGCCGACATTGTCTATGTCGGTGGTTCTGAAAGATTTCTGGCAGGAGGCGGCCCGCTTCATATCGGTCTTAAGGCCGAGATAATAGGGCTTGAACTGCACCATGCCGGCGGAGGTGAAGAGAAGCGTGGGGTCGCCTTCGGGGATAAGCGGGCTGGATTTAACCACGGGGTGGCCATGCCCCGCGAAAAATTCCAGAAAACCTTTTCTTATCTCGTGACTGTTCATGACTTTTCTAATTATACTAAAAATCGGCCGCCGTCTTTTTGGCCGGACAGCGGCCGGACAGCGCGCGCAAGGGGCGTGAAGTTTTTTCGCCGTTTGCTATAATTACCGGTATGATCTCAAGAAAGCCCTGCACCCTCCGTCTTTGGGATAAGATAAATTCCGGGGCAAGAAAAAACGGACTTTTCAGGGACAAAGATTCGGTGGTTCTGGCCGTTTCCGGCGGGCCGGATTCGGTAACAATGCTGGATTTTTTCGCCAAACAGGCCAGGCGGCGGCGCCTGAACCTCGTCATCGCCCACCTGAACCATAAAATACGCGGAAAAGAGGCCGACAGGGACGAAGCTTTCGTCAAAAAACTCGGCCAAACCTACGGTCTCGAAACCGTTACGGCAAGAACGGACGTACCGGCCCTGGCAAAGAAACTCAAAACCAGCGTCGAACACGCCGCGCGCCTGGCCCGCTACCGGTTCCTGACAAAGCTCGCTCTTAAAAAAAGATTCCATCTCGTCGCCACCGCCCACCACGCGGACGACCACGCCGAGACTTTTCTGCTCAACCTGCTAAGGGGCACCGAGCCCAAAGGTTTGCTGGGGATCCCGGTCAAACGTACGCTCCACGGCAAAGGCGCCGCAAAAGTGTCGGTCATCAGGCCGCTGCTCCCGGTAACCCGGGCCGAAATAATGGAATATGTGAAAGCCAACCGGCTCCCCCACCGGAAAGACAAATCCAACGAAGATGAAAAGTACCGCCGGAACTGGCTCAGAAAAACCCTGCTCCCCCTGATAGAAAAGAAACAGCCCCGCTTCAAAGCCCACCTGGCCGAATTATCCGCCAAGCTCGGGCGAGGAGACGTAGCTTCCTATCTTCCTGACTAATTAGGAAGTTTGGAAGCTACGTCCCCACATCACCTCGCAAGGCGGAACCCGACGGCGCCGACGCGGAGGCTGGAAATAAGGCTGAAGCGGATGCCGGTCTGCAGATCCCCGGGGGCAGAGCTGGCGAAAGCGCCGCCGCGCAGCACCCGAACCGAACCCCAACCTTCAAACGCGCTGCCATCGACAGGCGCATCTTTATAGGATTTACGGTGCATATCCTGCACCCACTGCCAATGGACGTTCCCCGCCATGTCACACAACCCCTGCAAGGTGTTGCCGGCCGGCTTTCCGCACACGGGCATGGTGCCCTCGTTCCCGCAACGCCACAACACAACCTTGTCGCAGGTCGGTTCCTCATTGCCCCAAGGGTACTTGTGATCCCTCCCGGCGCTCCTCGCCGCGTATTCCCATTCGGATTCGCTGGGCAGTCTCGCGCCCTCAAACCCAGGCTGCTTAGCCATAAACTTGGCGTACTTGTCCGCTTGTTTCCAACTTACACAGTTAACCGGATGATGTTGTTTGTCCTGTTTTCCCCAGTTACAATGATTGCCGGAACCCGGCTCCGTGCACCGGCCTTTGTGAACGCATTCCGCGTATTGCTCCACCGTCACCAAGGTTCTGGCCATATCAAAGTTCTTGATCATAACCTCATGCGCCGGTTTGGCATCCTCAAAACCCGGGGCTTCGCTGTCGGTTCCCATCGTGAATTTTCCGCCGGGAATGGAAACCCACTCTACCGGTTTGGAAGGCGTCCATTCAGAAGGGCCTCCCTCTGCGGCATAGCCTTTGGAAACCGGCGCAGCCGGGGTCGCAGCATCTCCGATGACGCCAGCCGGATTTATGTCCTTAAGCGTATCTATCGCGGGTTCAGCGGGCGCGTCCCGAAAATCGGACAGGACGCTCCTGTGAGGCGCCGTGAGATAAACAAACCCCGCCACCGTCGCTATTACCGCGGCAAGCGCGTATCTTTTCCGGTTATTCATATATTCCCCTGTTCCTCGTCCCCGCACCATATTTAATGCCTACAATATAAGTATACCCTCTCCCAGCGTTTTGTCAACAGATATTTTACGAAGCCGACAGGACGCTGTCGGGGTGGCCTGCTATACTATTCCCGGCAACTTAGGGAGCGCTATCAATAGGGGAAGGTTATCGGGGGAGGTGCTCTTATGATCTGGCAGATAAAGGAATGGATATGCGGCGGCTTCAGGGCCGTCCGCCCGGACGGGGAAAAAGTGTTCGTCTATCACCGGCTGGCCTGGGAACCGGCCAACTGCGATGAAAACTCGTCCTTTTACGAGTTCCGCTGGCACGGCCTGGCCGCCGGCCGGCTGACGACCGAAAACTCCTGGCGCAGGCGGCTAAAACTCCTCTTCACGCTTGATACGGCCGCGACAATAACGGAACAGGATCTCCTGGATATCTCCCTGCAGATCGCCGGCAGGATAAGAGCAGTGGCCAGTGGTCAGTGATCAGTGGCCAGTACGGATAAACCAGCGAACGAGCGGGCGTTGCCGGAGCAGGGGTTTTTTTGTATAGTCAGGTTATGCGCCGCTCGCTCTTGCTTTTCTGCCTGCCCTTTTTCCTGGCCGCGCCGCGCGCCGTGGCGCAGGAAGCGCTGCGTGCCTGGAATACCGCGGCTTTTGAACTGGCCGCGCCCGCCCCCAGGACCGATTCGCTGGACGCCTGCCCGAAATTACAGGCTTTCAAGCAGGACGCCGCCTATCCGGATGACTCCTCGAACCTGAAAGAGGTTTCGGAAGTCCCATCCGGCGTCCTGCCCCCGCCGGCGGATGATCTTGACCGCTCCGGCCTGCTGGCGGCGCTTAAAAACAATTTGATTTACTGGCAGAACAAGCCAGATACTTTTAAGATCTCGCTGGGCGGGGATAGCTACACCGCGGCGCGAATGCGTTATACCACGCAAACGCTTATAAATCTCCTTTCCACGGAGATGACGCAGGAAGAACTGCGCGAGGCCCTTGAAACCCGCTTCAAGGTCTACCGCTCGGAGGCGGACGACAACTCCGGGAAAGTCGTCATCACCGGTTATTATGAAGCTGAGATCAAAGCGGCCAGAAAACCGGACGCCGTGAACAGGTTTCCGATTTATCTTAAACCGGCGGATCTGATAAAGACCGGGCCCGGCATGGGCGTGGATTTTGATTACGGGCGTACGGATGAGACCGGGAACCTGGTTCCGTATTACTCCCGTTCCGAGATCTCCGGCGGCGTCCTGGCCGGCAAAAACCTTGAACTGGTATGGACGGCGCATCCGTCCCGGATCATGCTCCTGCAGATACAGGGATCCGGCATACTGCGCTTTCCCGGCGGGGACTCTATAAAAGCCGGTTTTGACGGCGCCAACGGCCGGCCGTTCAAAAGCGTGCAGAAGCTGCTGATGGACTGCGGCGAAGTCCCGGCCATGTCCTTTAAGGATTTCATCAACTATCTGTCGCTCCAGGGGGAACGCGAGTCCAGGCTGGTGGATCTCAACCCGCGCTATGTCTTCTTCAAACCGCGACCCAACGATACTCCGGCCTACGGCGCCATGGGAACCGGGTTGACACCGGGACGTTCCATAGCGGTGGATCCGGAGCCCATACCGCTGGGAGTGACGGCCCTGCTCAGTTCCAAAAGGCCCGTCGCGGAAGCGGACGGCGCGCTGTCGTTTAAGGAATTCACCCGTTTTGTCGCGGCGCAGGACACCGGCTCGGCCATACGCGGGCCGGGACGCATAGACCTTTTCTGGGGTTCCGGCGGAACGGCCGAAACCGAAGCCTCTTCCATGAAAGCCCCCGGCACACTGTATATCCTTATAGCCAGGTAGCAACGAAAGTGGTTAGTGAATAGTGATTAGTGGGATACAGGGGAAATGAAAAAGGAGCGAGATTAAACCTGTTTAATAGGTATCCCGCTCCTATACACATAGTATAGCAGATTTTTTCCATTTGTCAAGGGGGGGGCAAAAAATTTCCAGAGCAATAAGACCCATAGGGCCCTAGGCATTTTGCCGGTTTACAGCTTCTTCGAGATCTCGTAAAACAACACGCCGGCCGCCACCGAAGCGTTCAGACTTTCCACCCCGCCTTTCTGGGGGATGGAGACCAGTTCGTCGCAGTGTTCCATCGTTTTCTGGTGCAGCCCCTCCCCCTCCGAACCGATAAGCATGAACACCGGGAAAGCGAAATCCGTCTTATCCACGGGCTTTCCTTTCATGTCGGCCCCATAGACCCAGAAATTTTTTTTCTTCAGTTCAAGTATGGTCTGGTTGAGATTCCCCACCTCCACCATATCCACTTTCTCTATCGCGCCGGAGGCCGTTTTCTGAGCGGCGGGCGTAAGCCCCACCGTCCGGCGTTCCGGCAGAATAACGGCGGAAACCCCGAAGCAGGCCGCGCTGCGGATGATGGCGCCCAGGTTCATGGGATCGGTGATCCCGTCCACGCCCGCCCAGACAGTTTTCTTGGGGTCTTTTATCCGGGCCAGAGCTTCGGCAAGGGAAAGCGTCCGCACCGGCTCAACCTCCAGGATGACGCCCTGATGATTGCCGCCATTGGCGATGTGATCGAGACTGCGCGGATTCCTGAACTCGACGGGGCAGCCGGCTTTTCTGGCCATGGACACTATCAGTTTGGCCTTCCCCTCCAGGGAACCGTCCGAGACGTAAAGCCGGAAGACCTTGCGCCGGCCGCTCTTCAGTATTTCCTCGGCGGTATTCGCCCCGTATAACATTTCAGGTTTCATGATTTTTTCCTATTTTACTATTTCCGAGTTGCCGAAAGTCGCGCCCACGCTCAGGGCCGTCCTTATCTCCTGGCTGTCCGGAGAGACCCGGCGCAGTTTTCCCACGGCCTGCGCCAGCGTGACGCTCCGGCAGGTATAGCCGTTCAGACACACCATGCGCCCGAACCTTTTTTTGGCGATAAGCTCCACCGCGCCCACTCCAAAGCCGGTGGCCAGCCACCTGTCAAAGGGCGTGGGGGAACCGCCGCGCTGCAGGTGCCCCAGCACCACCACGCGGCATTCCACGTCTATATGCTTCTCTATCAGTCCGGCTATTTTGTAGGAAACCCCGCCCAGCCGCAGGGGATCGGGAGAGCCCGCCACCACCCGGCTCACCGTCATCTCGCCGCCTTCGGCCCTGGCTCCTTCGGACGCCACCACTATGGAAAAATGTTTGCCCCGCCTGCGCCGGTCGTTTATCGCTTTCACGATGTCCCGCGCCCTGTAGGGGATCTCCGGAAGCAGGATAATATCCCCGCCGCCCGCGATCCCGGAGCGCAGCGCTATCCAGCCGGCGTAACGCCCCATGGTCTCCACTATCATCACCCGGTGATGGGACTCCGCCGTGGTATGCACATTATCCACGGCCTCGGTCGCCACCTTAAGCGCCGAATCAAAACCGAAAGTAACGTCGGTAGCCGAAAGGTCGTTGTCTATGGTCTTGGGCACGCCCACCACCGGAAAGCCTTTTTTATGGAGTTTATGGGCGATAGTCAAAGTGCCGTCGCCGCCTATGGCCGCCAGCGCTCCAACGCCCAATTTTTTCAGATTTTTAACGGCCAGATCCGAAAGATCCCTGGGCTCCTTTACCGAACCCAGCGGCCCAAGGGTATAAGCGAAAGGATTAGCGGTGTTGGAAGTGCCCAGGATGGTTCCGCCGCGGATAAGGATCCCGGAAACGGCCCTGTCATCCAGAATTTCAAAACGCCCCTCGACCACGCCTTTATACCCGTCCCGGAAACCCAGCACCTCCCAGCCTTTTCTAAGGGCGGACTTAGTCACGCCGCGAACCACGGCGTTCAAACCCGGACAATCCCCCCCGCCCGTCAGTATCCCTATTTTCATAAAAATCACTCTCCAACCGCCGACCGCTGTTTACTGACCACTACCCACTGACCACTGTTGTTAAACCGGCCACGGATAAGCCGGATCGTTTTCCCTGGAAATGATATAAAGGATGCAGGCCAGCATCTGCGCGGGCGGGGCCAGCCGGGCGAAATCAAAATCCAGATGGATCTGGAACCTGTCGGCCGAAGACGGATCCAGGAACACGAAACCGGCCCGCCTTTCCGCCGCAAAAATACAGTAGCGCGTCCGCAGCGCGCCGCCCAGATTGCCGAAGAGCTTCCTGAAAACACGGAGCCGGGGACAGTCGTCTTTTATGGTAAACACCACCTGGTCGTCCACGTCCACAAAATCCCAGGCCCGCCCGGCCGCCCCGCCCTTCTCCGCCACGCGCGCGATTTCCTTGCCTTGTCCGTCGCGGATAAGGCAGTAAGACGCGCCCTTTCCAGTCTCCATAAGGAGATTTAAATGAGCGTCGAAGAGGCGCAGAACCTGCCCCTTTTTGAAGTATATGACCAGGCCCGCGATGAACGGCGCCGCGAAAAGCAGTTCCGGCGCCGAAGCCCAGAGACGGCCTCCGGGCAGCGCAAGCAAGACCCTGGACACCAGGTCTCCACGGCCCAGAAAGGCCAGGAGGCTCCAGTAAACATGAAAAAAGACGCAGGCATATACCGAACCCGCCACATATATCTGATGCTCAAAATCAAAGGTGGCCAGCAGCCGCTGTTTTTGCCGCGTAAGCACGCTATAGGAGCAGTCTTTCACGGTAGATTTTCGCGAAATGATGAAAGGGAAGAAAAAGTCCGGGGGCACTTCCTTGGGCGGCGGAGAAAGCCGTGGATTACCGCATTTTTCAGCCCGGCCCCGAGCCAGAAAAGCCCCGGCGGTCCATAACGCCGCCGCCACGATCCAGATATATAAACTCAGCGGCCGGCGGGGAAGATAGGGGGTCTTTGCCGCGCTATTTTCCAGTTCACCCGCGAGGAAATCACGCGTTCGCCGCAGGGCCTGCTCCCCGGTGGAAAGCGCCGCGCTTTCTCCGGCCTGCGATAAAACCCGGGTGCTCTCCTCCACCCTGGCCGCGCCGGACCCGGCGGCGGGTGTGGAAGCGAGTATGGCCTCGACCGACATAATGGGCTCTTCTTCCTTGAAAATCTGCACTCTGCTTTCTTCCGGCGCCGGCCTTTTTTTTCCGGCCGCTTTTATTTTTTGGGGTCTGGGCCGGACTATCTTCTCCCCGGGTTTGCGGATAGCGGCTATAATACCCCTGAAATCCCCGTCGTCAAGCCCGCGCGCCGAAACCGCGTAGGACGTTTCCCCGTAGGTGAAAAAGGCCATATAACCCTGGGCGCCCATTGACTCATAAGCGGTATAGTAGGCGGTGGAAACGCCGCGGATAGCGGCCGGACGGATCTCGCCGGAAAGAGTGTTGCCCTTACCCCGGAGGGAATCCACATGTTCTTTCACACGGGCTTTGAGATAGTAATCGCTAAGGTCGGAATCCAGCCTGGAGAACTCAAAAAAAGACTTTCCCTTTTCCAGTTTAAGAACCACCGAGGGATCGTCGCTTTTGACGCTCTTCCAGCCGGAGGGGAAGTCGACGGCCAAAGCGCCGTCGGCGGACTTGAATTCCCCGGCTACAGCCGGACAACCAAGACACAGAACCAAGGCCGCGGCGGCAAGACAAGCCTTTTTCATAATTTGCCCGGTTATTATATCAGTTTAGTGCGGGTGTTCGTGATGGGAGTCGTGCAGATGTTTGTGGCCGTGCCGTTCCGCCTTGTGGATATGCGCGTGGACGTGCGCCCCCGCGCGCTGCGCATCCGCCTCGCGGTGCGCATGAGCGTGATGGAAGTCATGCGTATGAAAATGTTCGTGCTCAAGCGCGGAGTGAAAGTGGATATGCGCGTGCTTTTCCCGCAGCAGCAGCGCGGCGGCGGCGCCCATCAGGCAAAAGGCCGCGGCGAACCGCCCGCCCGCTCTCTCGCCGAGCCAGAGAAAAGAAAACAACGCCCCCATGAAAGGATAAATCCCGAAAAAAGCGCCGGCGCGCGCGGCGCCCAGGCCCCTCATGGCGCGGATCAGCAGCGCCAGGCTTACGCCGTAACTCAAAAAACCCAGCAGCAGCGAGAACACAAGGAGTTTCAGCGGGGGAAAAGTTCCGCCCGCGTAAAAAGCCAGCCCCGCGTTAATGCCGCCGCCGGCAAGTCCTTTTATAATGCCGAGCGTCACGGGATCCTTGCACGAAACTCTGGCCGTAAGGTTGTTGTCCAGCCCCCACATCAGGCTTGAAAGCGCGACAAAAACCAGGCCGGGTTTTAAATTAAAACCGCCCGGCTCGAAACTCAGCGCCACGCCCCCGGCGGTAATAAGGCCCGCGGCCAGCCAGAACCGGCGGCCGCCGTACTCGCCGAAAAAGAAAACAGCTATAAGGGCCGTGAACACCAGCTCGAAATTAAGCAGGAGCGACGCGGACGAAGAGGGCGCGAGGTTTAAACCCGTAAAAAGAAACAAGGGGGCAAGCACCCCGCCCGAAGCCGTAAAGCCGGCAACATAAGGCAGGTCTTTCAGTTCGAGCGGAGCCTCTCCGGCGGAGCCCTCCGCGCGGCCCGCGAAAAGTTTATAAATCAGAAGGCCGAGGCCGCCGCCGAGGTAGCAGAGGGCGGAAAGTTCGAGGGGCCTGAGAGAGCCAAGGAGACTTTTCCCAAGAGGCATGGAAAGCGCGAACAGAAAAGCCGCCCCCAGCGCGTAGACGTAGGACATACCATATATTTTACACGAAAATTACGGTAGGGAACACAGCTGCGGAACAAACGGTTAGTAGTTTCTTGCGACCTGTGACTATCCCAATCAGTTGCCGGTGACTTTATCTCTTGGGGCGGTCAGGGGGAAGGCTATGCCGGTCCAGATGCCGGAGAAAAGCATGGCGGCGGCGGCATAGACGGCGGACGGAATGGAGCCCGCGGCGGTCGCCGCCGAAAGCGCCATGGCGGTGACACCCTTTGAGAAACGGTAGGAAAAAGCGTCCGCCACCTGCTTCGCGCGGTAGCGCGTATCATAGGAGAACGGGATATAAAGCGTTTCTTTCGAGGCCCTGAAAATAGAGTAATCCATGCCTTTGAACAGCAGGAATGCCAGGCCCGCGGAGAAGAGACCGGGGTACGCCAGCAGAAAAGCGCAGGAACACACGTGAACCAGCGGTATGGCGACCTGTATCCACCGCACCCTTATATAGCGCAGAAGCAGCGGGGTCAGCAGGAATTGCATGCTGAAAGAAAAAATATTCACTTTCATCCAGAAAGATCCGAAAAAGGCGGTGCGCAAATCCTTTTCCGGCAGGGCCTCCCGCGCCAGCTGCGTGAACCTGAGATCCAGAAGCGTTGCCACCACCTGGGTCGTGAAGATGATGACCGCGATGTAAAGGACGGTTCTGTTTTCTTTCAGGATGCTGAGATGCAGATGCCCTTTCCTGCCATGCGCTTCCTCAGGAGAAGGCGCCGGTTCCCCGCCCTGTCTGCACGCAAGCCGGAAAAGAGCCAGCGCCGGCAGGAAAGCCGCCGCCGACAGCAGGATGAACGTCTCGCTGTGGAACGCCACCACGTAACGGCTCAATAGAAATCCCCCCGCCAGCGACCCGAAAGCGCCGAATCCCGCCACAGGGCCGTTAAAAACCCTCCCTTCCTCGTCTTTCAGCGTACTGTTGACAAAAGACCAGTACTGTTCGGAAATGATAACCACATATGATTCCTTGAAAACATACAGGAAAAACGCCAGCCATTTATTCCCGGTTTTAAGGCCGAAAAAGGCCAGCGTAAATACCGCGGCGCTTACAAGCATGGATCCGGCCATGGCCCCGGCGCTCCCCACGGCCGAAAGCAGGCGGCCGTAGAGATAGATGAGCAGCAGCATCATGACCGGCACGCAGCTCAGGGCATAAGGTTTGCTTTCGGCGCTGAAACGGGAGAGGAAAATGGATTCGGCGGTGGAACGGATGAATTCATAACCGCAGAAAAGAAACATGGCGGAAAGCCCCGCCAGGAACACGGCTTTGGCCACGTGCAGGCCGCGCTCCGTCTTTAGGGCCGCGAGAAGTGTTGACATATGGGGAAAGTGGTTATTAGTATTTGAATTGGCCTTTTTCGTAGATGGTCGCCAGCCGGCCGTTCCTGAGCTTCGCGGTCACTTTCTTGTCCTCGGTGTTGATCAGATCCCAGTGGACGGCCGAATTGTTGAACCCCAGCGCCGTTTTTTTCTCTTTCGTCAGCCCGGAGATCTCGCCGGCGTAGGTGTCGGAATAGGAATCGCCCACGGCCACGTGGCAGTTGCCGTATCCGCCGCCGTGGTTCTCGTCGAACAGCGTATCCGCCATGAATTTATCTATCCCGGAAAAACGCCGGTCGGTGAGCGAGTATTCGCCCAGCTGCGCCGCGCCTTTATCGGTGGCCATGATCTTTTTCACGTATTCGTCCCCTTTTTTGGCGGAGATCTTCACAGCGCGGCCATTCTTAAATTCAAGACGTACGCCTTCCACATAATTGCCGCCACGGAAAGCCGGCAGATTGGCGTAATAGATCCCATTCGTGCCGCGCCAGTCCGGCGAGGTGAAGATCTCGAAACTGGGTATATTATGGCCGCTCACCCCGAGAAAACGCCTCATCTCCCCGACTTTCACCGTGAGATCCATGGATCCGGATTCGGTTCTGAGGGTGTCGATGTTAAGAGATTTAAGCCATTTCTTTATAGCCGTTGAATCTTTGTAGATCCGATCCCATTTTTTAGCCGGATCCGGCTCGTTAAGGAAACAGGCCTTGGCGATCTGCGCGGCGTATTCCTTCACGGAGAGTTTGGCCTGCCGGGCCAGCTCTTCGGTGGGATAGGTGCACAGGGTCCAGCCGAATTTTCCTTTCTCCTCGTTTTTGATCATCAGATCCCTGAGAGGCTTCCTGGCGATGGCGACTTCGGATTGTCTTTTGGTGTCTATGCCCTTGAGATGGGTGAGCGACGCGGGAGCGTGGATATAAATGTTGCCGTTAACGGCGCCGAAGAACTCCTTATCGCCGGCGGCGGTGAATTTGCGCTGCTTCGCGTCGGAATACATATAAAAGTCCCGTTCGAGCCTCGGGCTGGGCATGAAGCGGAAGACCACGTTGAATTTAGCCTGCACGAGCCTGCGGTTGACGATCTCGCCCAGTTCGCGGCCCTCCAGGTCGCAGCGAACCAGCACGGTGTCGTATTTTTTAAAACCGGGCCGCGCCGTTTTAAGCCCCCACAGCAGCACCTCCGCGTATTTTTCCAGTTGCGTTTGTGACAGTATGCCCATAATCGCCTCCCGCGCCGGTAGTTTCCACTCCCCATAATTATACCAAAGGTACCTGTTACCTTTGGGGCCGAAAGGCCCAGGGGGCGGGGGACGAAAAGCGGCGGGGAAGCGGCCTTTGGGCCTTTGTCAGGGCGGCTCTTTTCAGGCAGAATATATGCGGAAGATACCGAAGCGGAGGCAATGACACTTATGAAAAGGAATATCCTGCTGAGTTTACCTTTTTTCCTCTTGAATACCGGCGCTTTTGCCCTGGAAAGCACGGGAGCTGATTTTGGAAAAGATTTAAGAAATGTCGAAAACAGCCTCACTGGCGACAAAATCGGAAATGCGGCGGCGCCCTCCGTTCCCAGGCCTGTCCCTGCGCACGGCAGGGACAGCAGATGGTGGAGCGTGGATCTTTTCGGCTCCGCGCATAAAGCCATAATGACGGCCTCGCTGGCGCTTATGGACAGCGGCAAGTTTCCGGACATAGCGCGCGCCGGAAGCATACTTTTAACCGGCTCCAACGATGAAAGCGGCCACCCGGACAAAATGCACAACGGCGGCAGGCCGGGAGAACTGTGGAAAGGCGGCACGCCTGAAAGCCTTGGCGGCGTTCTGCAGAATTACCGGCATTTCAAATTCGCGGCGGCTTACGCCCGGCTCGGAACCATCTGTCATCTGACGCAGGATCAGGCGGTTCCGGCGCACGCGGCCAACATCTCGCACTATACCCAGGAAAAATTTGAGGCCTATTCCACGGACGGGAACAGGGTTAAAATAGAGGCTTCCCGCGACAACGGCGAAATGGAGCCCTACGCCTATTACCAGGATCTTCAGGACGACACGCGCAGACACCTGGCCTCCTGGGTGCACCCCAAGACAAAGGTTCCCTACTGGACACCGGCCGGCAATGCGCCGCCGCTGGGCCAGGACGCCACTTACGGCCCCCCGGGCCGTTACGGCGCGGGCAGGGACGTTTACAGCGAAACCAAGTCCAATGATTCCATGGCCGACGAGGGCGGCGGACCGCAGGTAACACTCAGTCCCGAAATACGCGTACGCCAGCTGGGGATGGCCGGGGCCGCCACGGCGGGGGTGCTTATCTCCGCTTCCAAACGGCTGCCGCCGCTGGTCTCGGGGCTCTCGGTAACTCCCGTGGGAAAGAGCGCGGCCGTGAAATTTACGATCTTCGAGAACCGTTCGCGAAAAGTGAACTACTCGGTATCCCTGTCCCGGGACGGGAAGCCGCGCGGCGCGATCCTGACCGGGGAAACCGAACTCATGGATCCCGCGGCCCCGGATCTGATGTTCAAAGGCGAAGTCGGCGTTGCGCTGGATCTCCCGGCCCTTGGCTCCGGCAGCTATATTGTGGACGTACGCGTGACCGACGGCGACGGCAACATAACCCCCGACGAAGTCAACACCGACGATATTTCAGTCAACGACACCCGGGCGGCGCTGTTGATACCCTAACTCCTAAGCCTTTTATCCACCACGCGGCGGATCTTGCCGGTGCGCGGGACGCGCTCTATAGCATTGGGGCTGAGGATTTCGATAGCGGGCCTGTCCAGCAGCTTCGTTTTGACGCTTTCCCGCAGATCTTCGCAATAAGCCGAGATCTCTTCCCACAACCTGGCGGCTAGAACTTTTGAATTTTGCAGATCTTTCTCCGTCTTTACTTCCACCTTTATCCGCAGTTCGTCCCTGTGACCTTTCTTCTCTATTACAACCTGGAAATTAAAGCTCAGCTCCGGCACCCCGCCCAGGGCGCTCTGGAGATCGTTCACGAACAAGTGCGCCCCTCCGACGTGGATGCGGTCGTCGCAGCGGCCCAGGATCTCGAACAGCGGCTCTTTACGCCCGCACCCGCAGGAGCCGGCCGCCCAGCGGCCAAGATCCCCCACCCGGTAGCGGATTATCGGCATATGTTTTTTATTCAGGCCGGTGACCACAAGCTCGCCTGTTTCCCCGCGCGGCACGGGGGTCAAAGCCCCGCAATCCACGAACTCCACGTACTGGCTGAACGTAAAAAGATGATGCAGGCCCCCGGAGCAGCGTTCGCACTGGAAGCCGATCACCCCGGCATCGGCCGTGGCGTAGCCCGCCGACCGGATCGCGGCCCCTGGGAACACGCGCCGGAAGAATTTTGCCATCTCTTCCCCGACATATTCCCCGCCGTAGAAGATTTTGCCGATATGCAGACGGTATTTTCCTTTCCCGGCGTCCACAAATTCCGCCAGCTTGATGATAAAAGAGGGGAGGCCGATTATCGCGGTCACACTGAAATCTTCCAGATACTTGACGATGTTCTCCAGCGGCAGGTTGCTGCCCACCGGAACCGAGATGGCCTTGGTGTAGGCGATGGCTTTCTCCACCGAAAGCCAGCTTGACCACAGGTTCCCGGCCACGAAAAGGTTGGCGGCAACGTCGGAAGCGCCGAGCCCGCCCGCCTCCAGGGCGAGGGCCAGCATCCTGCAGGTGTGGTCGTATTCATGCTGGTCGTAAAACACGTATTTGGGCTGGCCGGTGGAACCGCCGCTGGCGAAATAGATGCCGCGCTGCACTTTCGAGGTCAGAAGACCGGCGCTGTCCGGCGGGGTGTTCTCCAGCACGTGATGTTTTTCCAGGAACGGCACTTTCTGAAAATCTTCCAGCGCGGCTATCCTCGGAACCCCCTTGAAATGCCCGCCGTAGAAAGGGCTGCGGTTCCTCGCGTACTCCACCAGCTCGCTGAGCCGGTCTAGCTGCGACGGTTTCTCCTCTATCGGCACCCAGTTGACCAGCGACATCATGGGGAAGATGCCGTCGTGCGGGGAGCCGTTGGCCTCCTCCAGCATCCTGCCGAGCTTTACCACGCGGGCGATGCCGGCCGGCGCCAGGGTTTCCAGCACCCTCTTGCGTTCTATAGAGCCGCCGACGCCGGCCGTCTGGATATAGCCGCGCAGCGGCAGCAGGTTCTCCCTCACTTCCTCAAGGCTCTCCACGGTTTTGACGTAAAGTACGCGGTTGAGCGGCGAGATCCTGTAGACCGGGTCTTTCTCGTAGATAACGGTCCAGTCCGTTTTCGGGGCGGAACTCTCGTACGAGGCCGCGCCGAGCGCGGCGTCCGCCCGGGCGAGCTGGCGCGCCCTGGTTATCTCCGTCTGCTCGTCGGGAGACAGTTTCCCCGGCGGCAGTTCCTTTGCCAGGCGCGCGAAATGTTTTTTGGACTCTTTAAGAAAAGCCGCGGCCAGCGCCTTGTGCCTTTTGGCCGGCGCTATGAGGTAAAGCGTGTGGAGCGAGGAACAGGCGGCCTGGTCCCAGAGCGAAGCGTCCAGGGCGGCGCGGCGGGCCACGTCGGCCATGCCCTCATTGTCCACGCAGCTTTCAAAGACGACGCCCACGCTGGTCTTGGGGCCGAAGCCCTCCACCCGCACGTCTATGGGGGCGAGCTGCCGGTAGGTATGCACCGCGTCGTAACCGCCCCAGACAAAAACGGCGTTTATATTTTTGAGCGCGGCCTCTTCCAGCTCCCGGCTGCCGCCCTTCCAGTTCAGGATCGCGGCGCACCTGGAAAGTATACCTTTCCCGTCCGCCTCTTTCAGCGCGACCATGAACAGATTCATAAAGCTGGAACCGGAAGAAGAAAGTTTGACTATGTTAACGTTTTTGGTGAGGAACCCTATGACCATCGAATCCAGGATGCCCAGAAAAACATTTCCGGCGCCCACGTGCAGCACCACGCCTTTCGGCACGGCCCGCACGAGCCCGTCGTAGCCGCGGCGCTCCACCGGGGCCTCCAGGGCGTACGGCAGGAACAGCTCCATATTCATGCGTTTGTTCATGGCCTGCTTATTGAGCAGCTCCGGTATGAGATCCAGGCTCTTCTCTATTACCGGCGCGGAGAAAGTCAGGTGTTCCTTTAAGTGCGCGAGCGCGGCGGCGCGGTACTTCCCCCCTCTTTCAAAAAGTTTCCCTGCATTGGCCAGCGTTTCGGTTATATAGTCGCGCGAGGCGCCCCGCATCAGATCCCGCGCCGCCTGCGCCCTGAGGCCGACAGTTTCAATTTCCCCCGGCGTCCAGACGGCCTTGTCGGAGGCTTTGCCGAACAAATAGGTGTTATGGATTTTCATAAATCTTTACTCAATGGATCCCGGCCAACAGCGGCAAAAGGTGCCTGGCACCTTTTGCTACAGCATCGTAGCGGCCGAAATCGCGCAGCCTTTCAGTTTTTTCACTCCGGCGCGGCCCTTGATCACCAGCACGCCCCCGCCTATGCCGCATTTGCAGCCTTTCTCAACCCGGCCCATGTCGCTGGACAACAGGGACAGCGAGGGATAGCTGGTAAGATACGGCGTAATGAACTGCAAAAGTCCGTCGCGGCCATAACCGAGAGGCTCCAGCGTGCCTGGATCGCGCGCTATCACTCTGCCGTAATTCGGGATGTGGAAATTACCCAGCGGGCAGTCCACATAGGGCACGCCGTGTTCCACCATGCCGAACAGGTCGCGCACGTTGGCCGCGGGGATGCCGAGATTGCCGGCCAGCAGCGCGCGGTAGATCTTTTTATCCACGGCCTCCTCCGCCAGAGTCTTCCAGCCTCCCCCGGTTATCACGCTCGAACCGGGATTAAGCTTCACGTTCCGGCCATAGCGCTTTTTGAATTCTTCGGTAAGTTTCAGCGCGAAAGCCGGAAAACCGAAGAGGCGGGTAAGCCTCCGCGTCTCTTCGGCTTTTTTCAGCAGTTTCACCGCGCTTTCTATATCGAAATAAAAATCGTTCTTCTCTTTGCTCCAGCGGAAAGTGTAAAAGACCCCGCCCTTTCCGGTAAAACCGGAGAGCAATTTGTCTGTCCAGGCCGTGCCCAGGTCTTTAGCCACCGCCGGGTCATAGGTCAGGCAGATGGAATCGTGCTCATGCTCCAGATCCGTCAGACCAAGTCCTTCAAAAACTTTCCACGCCATGCGCCTGACCCGCAGCAGCGAGCCCTTGTCCAGTTGGATGCGGCTCCGCTGTCCGGAAGTGCCGCTGGACTTGAGTTCCAGGACTATCTTTTCCGGCAGCAGGGTGGTCAGATCGCGCTCTTTCAGGGCGGCCACGGAAACGAACGGCATCCGGACGATATCTTTTTCGGTTTTTATGGAAGCGGGGCTGAAGTTTTCAAGTCTGAGGTAATTCCTGAGGAATCTGGAATGGCGCGTCTGGAAAACCAGAGCCTCGCGCATGGCGGCGCAGAAGAGCCGGGAAGCTTCCTGACCGGAAGCGAAAGGCGGCGCCTCTATAAGCCGCTCCAGCGCGGATTTTATTTTAAGCGGCTTGTGGAAAGGCGGCAGATCAATCATTTCTGAATGCCGATTCTATGTAGTGTTCCCGCCAGAGCGCCAGGTATTCCCGCAGAAAATTCTTATACAGGGAGATCAGCTTCACGTTCCTGAAATCCAGCACCTCGAAAGTCCTGGAAAAAACGATGCAGTCATAGCGCTTCCCGGCGGATTTCTTTGCGCAGGGGAAATAGCCGCTGGGGATATAGCGCGCGTCCATGGCCTCGCGCTGAAGCTGCGGGGTGTAGGCGTCCAGGATGATCTCTATATAGGCCATGTTCATCTCGCTGAGCTTCCTGGCGATGCTCTCCAGCACCACGGTGGCGCTCTTTTCCCTGGTTACGCCGCCCATAACTACGCTGTACTTGTCTTTCTGGTTGTAGTTCAGATAGACCTCCGTGGACTGATCCGGAGTTATGAACAGCAGATTGGGCTCATGGAAAGGCATATAAGCGTGCTCGAAAAAGCTGTTGCTCCTGAGCGTCTTGTACCTGTTCTTTATAAAAGCCGGCGCCGTGATCGTTTCCATGGGAAGCGGCGGAACCAGGTGCCGGTTCTCGGCATACAGGCTTGTGACCCCGGTCACGGCCGGCGCCTCAAAATCAAGCTGTTTCCGGACCAGGTCGTAAAACGGAACGATCTCGCTGATCAGGTTGGGTTTGGGCTCTCTTTTCTTAAGCGCCTCTTCGGTGAAATAGGCGGTCAGGCAGTGCGTTTCGTTCTCGCTTACCTTATGCGTATTGGGAAAAATGCCGAGCTTCACGAACCCCAGGCTTTCCGTCAGTTTCTGCGGCGCGTGATTGGCGGTACGGGTGGTGGCGTAAACGACGTCCACCAGTTTCTGGGTCTGGGTGATGTCGTCCAGCACCAGTTTCATCATGGTGCGGGCAAGATCCAGCTTCCTGTAATCCTGCGATACGACGGCGCCGAAAGCTTTCGCCAGGCGGTCGGGCAGATCCAGGGCGTAGACCAGGCTGCCGATGATCCGCCCCTCGCATTCCGCGACCAGCCAGTAATAGCTGTCGTTCTCTATGGCGCGGCGCATCTTTTCCTTGTCCGTGACGATCGAAATGGCGTAATTTCCGCCGTAGACCTCGGCATAGAGCATCTGGATGCGGCGCATATCCTGCGTCCTGGCCAGCCTGATGGCGACATCGGGCTTGCCCTCGTTTTTTATGAGTTGTTCTATTTTTTTTATCGGCATAGGCGCGGTTGCCACTCCGCCCCTAGATTCGGCGGCGGTTTGGCGTACTTGCCACAGTATAATATAATATAATCGTAAGACGCTTCCAGACCTGACCTCGACTCGTCGCACTGTCGCGGACACGCGGATCAGATACTGGCAGGCGTGATCAGGGACTGACAGGCGTGAGGCGGAACAAATAATGAAAATGACAACAGGGAAAAAGCTGGGGACGGGGATCGCGGTGGTGATGGTTTTGATAGCGGTGCAGGCCGCGGTTTTCATGTACGCCACGCGGCAGGTGGCAAAGTCTGTCCACGAACACCAGGCGGCGCGCGAAACTAACGGGCTTGTAACCGCAAGAATGCTGGATCATTTCAGATGGGCTGACGGTATTTCCACCGGGCTTTTTATCGAGGGAAAGGAATTCAGCGGCAAACTTGACGCGACGGAATGCAATCTGGGAAAATGGCTGGCCTCGTATATTCCCCTTGACGAGGAGCTTAAGGATCATTTCAACGCGACAAAAGAGCCGCACACGGCGCTTCACTCCACCGCCCGACGGATAATAGAGGAATACAAAGCCGGAAGAAAGGAAAAAGCCCACGAGATCTTCCTGCGGGAAACTGTTCCTCTTTTGAACGCCGTGCAGGGACAGCTCACCGAAATGAAAACCATCGTTTCAAAAAACGAGGACACCGCCCGGAAAAAGACCGAGACGGCCATGCGTCTTCCGGTCATACTGAATCTTACTCTCACGCTGCTGATATTAATACTTTGTTTCCTTGGGGGCAGGAGGATAGTGGGGAACATAAACCGGCTGGTCCAGGGACTCCTCGACTCCATGCGAAAAGTGTCCAAGGGCGATCTCTCAATAAAACTTGAGGCCACCGGCATCGGAGACGAACTGGGCGATAGCTTCAATGAGATGGTGTCACAGCTCAAGGAACTGATAAAAGGCGTGACGGGGCTTTCGGAAAGCACGCGCACCAATGCGGCCACCGTGGCGGCCAATACCTCCCAGTCCTCCAAGACCATGGAGCAGATCCAGAATTCTGTAACGCAAATAGCCTCCGCCACTTCCCAGGTGGCCAAAAGCACTCAGGAGATAACGATCCTCACCCAGAACACCAATAAAGCGGTGGAAACCGGAAGTTCCAACGTGGCGAAAGTCCTGGAAAGTTTCCAGAATGTGCAGGGCACGATAAACAGTACGGGCCAGTCGGTCAATAAACTCAACCAGCGTTCGCAGGAGATCTCGGAGATCGTCGGCCTCATCACCAAGATAGCCGACCAGACGAACCTGCTGGCGCTGAACGCCGCCATCGAAGCCGCGCGCGCCGGGGACGCCGGACGCGGTTTCGCGGTGGTGGCGGACGAGGTCAGGAAACTGGCCGAGTCTTCCAGCCAGTCGGCCGAAAAGATCTCCGGCATAATAAAGGAAATAACCTCGGACACGGGCGGCGTGGTGGCCGCTTCGGCCAGATCCGTGGAAGAGACAAAAGTCGTGCTTGAGCTGATGATAAAAATGCAGGCCGGCTACGGCGAAATGGTGGAAGCCATAAAAGGAATAGGCAAGCAGGTGGAGGCGATAGCCGCCACCAGCGAAGAAACGGCGGCGTCCGCCGAGGAAGTGACGGCGGGAACGGAAGAACAGACGGCCGCCGTCACAGAAATAACCAAAATAGCGGACGTGCTTACCGCCGGGGCCGAAAAGCTGAAAGCGGAAGTAAACAAATTCCGCTTTTAAAACACCCCCAAAAGGTGCCAGGCACCTTTTGGCATTAAACCCGTCATCTCCGCTTTTTCGCTCGTCATTCCCGCGTGCTTTTAGCGGGAATCCATGAATCTGTACTCAATGGATCCCGGCCAAAAGATCGCCGGGATGACGGGGTTACTGAATGCATACCTTTTTTTAGAATATGAAAATGGGGAAATTGCTGGGTTTGGCTGCGGTTTTGATGCTTTCGGGGTGCGCCTCTTTCAATTCCGGCGATGTGCTGGCGCCGCGGACCGAACTGCGCCGGATGCTCGCCGACCGGGACATCCGGCCATTCGCGCAAATCCGGGTGGCCTGGAAGAACTTCCCTTATAAAAATCCGACCGACACTATCGGCGAGGGCGTCATTGACCCCCCGAAGCCCCGGCCCGTGCCGGTGTCCATAAAAGACGCGGCGTGGCTTACAAAACGCGCTAAAGCCATATTCTCGGAAGCCGGGCTTTACGACGCCGAGCGGGGTTCCGGAACGCTGAGGATCTCCCTTATTTCCTACGGGCGCTGGACTTACGGGGAAATCTTCAGATCCTTTCTTGTGGATACCGGCTATATCTTCCTCATTCCGGCCAGCCTCCGCGTCAATTATCAGTTGGTGGCGGAGTATGCCGGGCCCGGAGGCAAAACCGCGGTGGAGGAGATAGGGCGCAACAAAACCACTTTCCACGCGCTTATACTCCCGCTCTACCCGCTGTTTTCACCCGGGGCCAAAGAGCGCGCACTCCTTAAAAACATGCTCTGGAAAGCGGCGACGGACGTCTATGCCGGAATAAAGCGGCCGGACGCCGGCGGGCATGAACCGCCCGGCGCTCCCGCTTCGCTCAACGATGGCGATGGAGTGAAAGAGGACGACCCCGAAGCCGTGGAAGACGACTAGACAACATGAAAATCGCATTCCGTAAGGGATTTACGCTGGTGGAGGTGGTGGTGGCGAGCATGGTTCTGGTCATGGTAGCCGTGACCTGCGCGTCGCTCCTTCTCTCCACTTTCACCTCTTTTCCCAAAGAAAAGATCAGGTATCAGGCCGCGCAGGAAGCCGCCAGCCTGAAAGAGGAGCTGAAAAATTATGTCACTGAAGACCGCTCCACTACCGCCGGCGCACCGGGGAACCCGCCTTCCTGGCATTTGCCGGATGACTCAAGCTGCGCCAACTGCTGGGCGCTGGCGGCCGGTACCCATACCGTGACCAACCGCCTGCCGCTGGAAATGCGCCAGACCTACGGCGCGACCATGTCTTATTTCGTTAAAACAACGTTGTATCAGGGCAAAGAAATGCGCGACGTGAATGTCAGCATAAATTATACCGTGCCTTAGCCCGAAAATTGCATACAATTTTCGGAAGGATAAAGGCTTAAGGCTAAAGGATTAAGTTTTTTTCCGCCCTTTAAATATGTCTCTGAAACTGCGGAAAGCTTTTACTTTGATCGAGCTGCTTATTGTGGGGCTTCTGTTCAGCTTCGTCTTTGCGGCGGTTCTCTCGCTGCAGAGCTTCGTGCTGAACGGCCATATCAGACAACAGCGCAGGCAGATGATTTTCGTCCAGACGGTTTATTCGGTCAAACTCATAAGCGCCAGCCTGCTGGACGCCTCTTATGTCACCATGCCCGCCGCCGGTGAAACCAACGGTAAAACGCTGCTGGGCTATTTCAACACCAGCCCCCTGGACAACGTTTCGAAATTACTAAACTTGCCGGCCGCCGCGCAGGGGTATTTCCTCTACTGCGTAACCAGCGACGGGAAAAAAGTATACAAATACACCGGTAATGTCCCGGTGCCGGTGAGTATGACGCCCTTTTATTGCGGCAAGCCGCCCGAAGCCACCCAGACCAGGGAACTGCTGGTGGACGCCGGCAGCGGCAGTTTGTATATAGAATGGATCTTTTCAAGACCGACGGGCGTCGCCAACGTCGTCCATCTGGATTACCGGGTCCGCTCCGGCACGGAAGAGATCACCGGCAGCGCCGATATGCATCTGCAGAAAAGCTTATGAAAAAAAAGAACGGGATGGTCCTTTTATACGTCATGATCATCAGTTTTATTTTATTCCTGATCTGCAGTATGCTTATGAAATGGCGCATGCAGATGTCGCTGATCAGAAGCAAAGCCGTCAAAAGCGCCGGAGGCCTTTCGGAGCTTGAAAAAGCGAGGGCCGGGATGTGGGAATGTTTGAACGATAAGGGCTACCCGCCGGCCGGAAGCTGTTCCGCCACCGCCGCACAACGGCAATGCGTGCCCGCGGCGGTAACGGCGGAATTTGCCGGCGACACGCCGGATTGCATCATCAAGCTAAGCATAGATAAGCAATAATTTACCCGAAACCCCGGTTGTTACGGGTAAACGTATGTTCCGGATCCGCCGCAGTTGCTGGTTGGATAGGAACCGCTGGTGCCCGCAGTGTTTGCCCCAGACACCACGCAGCCCCCCCCCGATTTGGCGAACATACAATAATCTCTGATAATAAGGATCGAAGTACCTTGCTGAGCGGCTGGGCAATAATCCCCAGGAGTCCATTGGCCTGTCCTGTCCAGCCAGTGCGTGCACGTTTCACCGACGTTGCCGGAGCCGCTGGTAGCTATGGCGTACGCCTTAAGGAGCGATTGTCTGTATGACGCCGCGCCGACCGTAACCATCGGACCCAGTGGTATTGTAGAGCAGGCGCAACTTGGTGTACACGACAGGTATTGATAAGAACCGCTTAAAACTCCGTTGTTACACACCCGCCTCTCGCTTAAACAGTTTGCGGAACAGACCCTAGTGGTCTGGTACGCAGTCACATAGCTGCCGTCAGCGATCGTGAGCGTACCCAATCTACAAGGACGGGGGCAGGCGGATCCCGTCTTCGTGCAGGTGGCGCCGCAATTATCCACGCCGGTCGTGGTTCTGCCGCAGGCCGGTGTGGCTGCGCTGCAGGTGCCGTTCGGCACGCAACACGCCGCGCCCGTCTTCGTACAGGTGACGCCGCAATTATCTACGCCGGTCGTAGTTCTGCCGCAGGCCGGGGTAGCCGCACTGCAACTGCCGTTCGGCACGCAGCACGGGGCACCGGTCTTCGTGCAGGCGCCGCAATTGCCGGTGCCGGTGGTAGTCTGGCCGCAGGCCGGCGCGGGAGCGTTGCAGGTGGCGGGGTTCGGCACGCAGGCGCACGCGGCCCCGACTTTAGTGCAGGCGGCGCCGCAATTGTTGGTTCCCGTGGTGGTCGTGCCGCAGGCCGGCGCGGGAGCGCTGCAGGTAGCCGGGTTCGGCACGCAGCACGCGGCGCCGGTTTTTGAGCAGGCGCCGCCGCAATTATTAACGCCGGTGGTAGTAGTCCCGCAAGCGGGCGCGGGAGCGCTGCAAATAGCGGGGTTCGGCACGCAGCAGGAGGCAGAATCGAGGGCGCTGCGAAGTTCATTAATGTGAGCCGCGCGGATCTGAGTGACTCCGGCGGTGGTCGAGGCATCCGTAAATGATGGTTTGGAAGCGACAGGATACAGATCCGAAACAGCTGTGCGCAGTTCATCTATATGCACCTTGCGGATCGGAGTAGCCCCGGCGGTGATAGTACTATCTGTCCAGACAGCCTGCGGCAGCCCGCAAGACTGGCGTTTGGCGTTGATCTGGGTTCGAAGTTCAGTGATATGAACAACCCGTATGCTGGCGCCGGAGGACAGAGGGCTATTAGTCCACGGCGCGGCGCCCAGACCAGCCAGGGCGGCGCTCCATAAACAGATCCCTATTACGGTCGCCAGCTTACGTTTAAGGCGCATAAGTTGCAGTCGGGGCCGCCCACACGGCTGTTCCATTGGAGTCCGTCGATTTTAGGAACAGCCCGGCCGCCGGAGTACCTCCCCGTATTATTACGTTGCCACCCACATCCATGTTCCCGGCCCGCACTTTTACGTTGCCGTTCACATCCAGCTTGACACCGGCAGTGGGGCTCACCCCTATTCCCACGCCTCCGGAGTCCCTTGCGAGCACGGTATCCGCCGTGGTCGTCATTTTATTGTAGATGCCTGCGGGCGAGGGATAATAGGTCTGGAGGGTGAACGTCTCGCAACCGAGTTCGCCCGGGGCCCAGCACATAAAAAGGCCGGCCAGGAGGGCGATCACCCTGTTTCGTGTCAGTCTGACCACCAAGAGTTCATTATCGGTACGCGACAGTACGTTCATAAAGCCCCCCTGCGTCGTTCCGGCTTGCTTTATATTATAGCAGATGAAGCCGCTTTGTCAAGCGGTTTCTCTTGACAAGTCAAGCCCAAGCCCCTCATCCCTCATTCCTCATCCCTCATCCCTAGTGTATCACCCCTATCTTGCGGATGATGACCTTGCTGCCTTTGGGACTTGAGGCCTTGACGCGGGCTATGTAGCCGCCCTTGGAGACGTAGCTGCCGAGTTCGTTGCGCCCATCCCAGGCCACGGTGTTGGGGCCGGGCCTGCCGCCCTCGGAGCCGCTGGTGATCCTGAATTCCTTGACCATGTAACCCAGGAGATCGTAGAGCGTTATGGTCACTTCGGCGTTGTCCGAGAGGGTGTAGGCTATATAGGTCTTGCCCTCAACGCCTCCTTTCCTGGGATCGAAAGGGTTGGGGTAGTTCTTCACGGCCGAGAGCACCGAGGAAAGGACGCCGGTGGGCACGGGCGTGTCCAGGACAGACCACTCGGAGAAGACCATGGCGTTGCTCATGGCGCGCGCCCGGTAGGTGAAGAACTGATCCTTGGCCCTGGGGGTCTCTCCCGGGAACGCCGAACTTCCGGTGAAATAGGAGGGCGTTCTGGCGGGAACGAAACCCAGAGGCCGCCAGACGACATTGGCCTGGAGGTCATCCGGCTTGCCGCCCCTCTCCTGCACTTCGTAGCCCGCGACGCCGGAAACATGCTGCACGGAGGGATCCCACTTGACCTCGTAGGAAGTCTGCGCCAGGGCTCCGGCGGCAAGCTGCGGCCTCGGGATCCCGGGGATCGTGGGGGTTTTGGGATCGAACCTGAAGACGAACATGGGCCGCGCGGCCGAGGTGGTGGTCGTGGACGCGGAAACCGAGACGAACCGGGCGCTGAAGATGGCGGCATCGTCCGAAACAGGCTCCCCGCCGAGCGAAGAACCCAGGTGATTGATGGGGCTGGAGCCTCTCAAGCCGCGGCCCGTATCCGTTTCGGAGGGCACAACTTCAAGCGTGTTCGGACTGCCCTGGACGCGGGCCAGACGCATTATTTCGCTGCCCACGTAGATCAGGCCCGGCAGCTGCAGGGCGGAGTCGTCGTCCACCACAAATCTGGTGTCGGTAACGCCCACGTTCTGGGCGAGCCTCGCGACGTTGGGCGCCGGGAGCGCCAGGCCGGTCAGGGTGGCGGCGGTAAGCGGCGCGCCGGCGGCGAGAGTGGCGATGGAACTTGCGCGCATGCCTTTCAGGCTTGAGACCGACGTCCCCGCGCGCTGCCAGGTGACGCTCAGCGAGGCGGGCTCATCGTAGAAACGTCCGGCGGCCACCTCGTAATAGCCTTCCTCGGCGTTAACCATGGGCAGGGTCGCCTTGAGGGTCTGGCCGCTGCCCGTCCAGGCGGACGGCACGAAGCCCTGGTCGGGGGCGGGCGTCAGCTTGGTCGGATCCATGCTGTCCGTTCCCAGCAGCATCTGCCGCGCCCCGGCCGCGCTTACCAGCACCTGGTCGGGCACGCCGTCCTGGTTCAGATCCATCTCCAGGAACCTGTTCCCGACCATATCGCGGGACGGGACGGCGTCGCCCAGCAGCGAGATCTTGGTGAGTTTCGGATCCGCGCCGGCGGAGAAGTTGTCGGGCGCGCCGTCGCCGTTCAGGTCCATCAGAGGCGGATCCTGCGGACAGGCGGTAAGCCACGACGAACCGTCGGCGCAGATCCACCTGGCCTGATCCGGGATATAATTGTTGGAAGCGTCCTTGCAGATATTATTGCGCGCGACAGCGGGATCCTTGCCGTTATTGCAGTTAACCGGATCCACCTTGGCGTAAGCGGGGTAGCCGACGGCGACGCTCGGGATGCCGGGGCCGGCAAGGGTGATTATCACCGGCACCGCGTCCGTGCTGACGGACACCGACGGGACGACCAGCGATTCTATTACGACCAGGGCCGAAGAAACGGGCGGCTGCAGGAGGGCGTCCGGAACCGCGCTCAAGCCCACCAAACCGCCGGGCGCCTTGACATCCAGGTAGGACGCCAGGGTCAGGCCCACGTAGTGGCCGATAGTCGCGGTGGAGACGCCCACCGTGCCCACCACGAAGATCGTGCTTCTGCCGGTCCCGACGCGCAGCCGCGGCAGGCCGTCGGAGAGTATGCTGACGGTGGCCACGCCCAGGTCGAAATCCAGGGTTCCGCCGGGCTGGTAGCGCTGCTCCGCCCTTCCGATCAGACTGTCCCCGGCGCTGTAAGTATTATTGCCGTCGGAATCCAGATACAGGTTTATCGCTGTAAGGTCGCAGGCGGAGGCATCGGCGCAGTACTTCGTCCCTGTCTGGGTAAGCTTGAGGGCGCCCAGATCCACCATACCCTGATCGGTGCGGAAATCGAGCCGCATGAAAGTAATATCCTGCGTGCCGGGCTCCGCGGTAGCCGGGGCCAGGCTCAGGCCGGAGATCTTAAGGATCGTACCTCCCACCAGGATCTTCACGGTCTCGAACGGCAGATCCTGGGAAGTGGTTCCGCTGGGCAGCTGCGGGAACTGGCTCACGCCCACGTTCACCCGGCCGTTGACGGTGTCGGGAGGCGCGTCTATTATTATGGCGTTGGGGCCCGGGATCTTGACGCCTATGCCGTTGCCCACGGTGGCGGTCTCGCCCACGTCGTAGGAGAGGAAGTAGGTCTGCTGCGAAGGCGACAGCAGCTGGGGCACGGAGAGGTCTACCAGTTTCACCCTGTTGTTGTCGTCCACCTGGTCGAAGAAGTCCACTTTTTCCACCACGGCGCCGGTGGACAGGTTCAGGGCCGGGGTCGCGGCCACGCCCATGATCCCGCTCCTGGCGGTCACGCGCAGGGCGGGCGAGAAAGTCGAGATAGAAACATAGTGCATCAGCTCCAGATCGGCGAGCAGCAGATCTCCGCTGGACGGGAAGCCCGCGGTGGACTGAACCACAAGGTCAAAGGGGACCGCGGCCGCGCTGGAAACCGCCGCGGCCAGAACGCTCTTAGGGGAAGAGATCGGCAGATCGGAAACGTCCAGGGCGTCGTTGGAATTGGCGTCGCGGAACAGTTTTACGAATTTCACGTCGCGGTTCCTGCCGTACGGCTTGGTGACGTCGGAGGAGGAGCCGGTCTTTTCCACCAGCAGTTTTCTCCAGGTCCCCTGCGAGGTGTCGGTCTTCATGTTAAAGCGCAGCACCGGTACCAGAGTCTGCGCCTGTACCACGGCGCCGGCGGTCGCGGAAATATCGTTCACGCCCATGGTCACCACGCTCGCGGCCTCCTGGATGGTATCCAGGGCGGAAGCGGCCGGGAACACGCCGGCGGCCTCTTTACCGTCGGGTATCGCCACCTCGAAGTAATCCGTGCCTCCCACCGACAGGCTCAGGGTCTTGCCGACCTGTCCGAACTCGGAAATATCCACCGTGACGTACAGCACCGTGGGGTAGGAGCTTATGACCACTCCCTCGTTGAACCTGACCAGCGAGGTCCGCTGGTTGAAGAAGTCATTGCCCGCCGTGAGCAGGTTGGGATAGACCCCCGCCACCGCGCCGGTGTCGTCGGCGATGCCGTTGTTGGCGGAATCCCGCCAGATCTTCACGTTAACGATGTCCGAGTCCACCCCCGAACCTGTAAGATCCAGTTTCAGGGAATTAAGGATCGCGGTATTCTCCCTGGCCTTGGTCTTGAGCTCAAGCTTCAGCATCTGCACCGTCTTCTCGTTCTGGAGGACGGAACCGGAAGCCACGTTGGATACCACCATCGTAAGAGTATCGGTAGTCGGAACTATCACGTAGTTGGGGCTGGCCACGGGCGTGGAGACCGACACCGAGTGGCCCACCCCGGCGGGGCCGGTTATGATGGAGAAGGGGCTCTGGCCGTCCAGTTCCACGCCGGCCACTTCGTTCAGGTTTGCGGTTCCGGGGTAGGAGAAAGCCGCCGTCGGGTTCACGTCTATCGTGACGAAGAACGTGGCGGGAGAGAGAGTTTTTCTTATCAGCACGTAATCGCGCCCCTCTTCGCCGAGGTAGAGCTCGGCGAGGGAACCGCCGAAAGCCCCGGAACTGACCTGCAGATCGGCCACCGGCTCCCCGTTGGCGTCCAGGTTCAGAACACCATCCCCGTTAAGATCCCGGAAGATCCTGACCTTGGAGATATCCGTGTCGGCGCCGTTCAGCAGATCGGGCTTGGTCCGCTTGAGCTTTATCCTGTTGACCTGAATTTCAAAGTCGGAGGCGGCCAGCCGCAGGATGAATGCGCCGCGGTATTTCTGGCCCTGCCGGATCTCGGTGCCCACGACGGCGCCGGTCAGATGGGTTTCGGCGACGCTTCCGAGACGGCCCCTTATAACGTTAACCAGCGCTACGGTGGTGGTGGAGTCGTAGCTCACGATCTCGTTGTCCACCAGCGCGTAGCCGGAAGCGGCCAGACCCAGGGTGGAGGAAACCAGCCAGGCCGCGTCACCGGCGCCGGTGGTGGTGATGTCCTGGGCGAGCCTCGCCGCCGGGTACATATTGCCCGACTCGTCGGAGAAGACGGCGTCCGCCGAGACGCTCAGCACCTGGGGCTTGGGCACGATATTATGCAGCGCGCTGGAGAAAGTGAAAGCGGCGGGCCGCTTGTTGGGCATGTCGGTCTCGGAAATGGAGTCCGCCGCGGCGTCGTCATTCCCGTCCTCCACCACGGGGAAGCTCTCGGTCTCAAGCATCAGGCCGAGCGTCCTCGGATCGCCGGTGACCGGATCCGTGGGCACGGCGGTGTCGTGTATGTCCAGCGTCAGCAGATAACGCGAGGGCGCGGCCAGGATCCGCTGGACGGCGGCGGTTGACTGCCCGAACTCGATCTTGGCGAGCTGGTAGCCGCCGCCGGTGTTGAACGCGGCCGAGCCCACGAAGATGTCCGCCGCGTCCAGGTTGTAATTGCTGTTCACGTCCCTGTAAAGGTTCACGCTGTTCAGTTCGTCGGTCACCAGCCCGTCCCCGACGGCCGTTCCCGTGGCCCGGACTATCAGGCGGCGCCAGAGGGCGTCGGATTTTTCCACGCTCATCGCGAAAGATACCACGGCGTTGTTGGTGGTTCCCTGCATCAGTTCCTGGGACGCGTTCAGGTTCTCCGGGGCGATATAAACCTGATCCGGGTACTCCACGATGGACTGTATATACGCGTTGGTAAGCGCGGGCTCAATGCCGACATTCGCGGAACTGAACAGATCCGGCCAGACTATCTTAAAGTAGTCGGTGGTTCTCATCTCGAAACCGAGACGGGCCTGGGAGCCGGGCGAGGCCAGGTTGGAAAGGTCGTAGGCCACTATATAGTTCCTGTCCGTGACCGCAAGCTCGGTGCCGGAAAGGCCCCGCGCCACCTCCGCCCCGGTGCCCCGCAGCCTTACTCTGGCCTGGCCGGAGACGATAGCCCCGGCGGGCCAGTCTTTCGCCGCGGTGCCGTCGGCGCCGCGGGTAAGACCCGTGAAACGTTTCAGCACATCGTCATAGCCGGTGTAATACACCACTTCCTTGAGATTCTCGTCCGTCTGGTCGTCTCCCAGCACAAGCCGGCCGGGGGCTATGGGAGGCAGATAGGGCTCTTCGCTGGGCCTTTCGGCCGCGATGCCCTGGAAAGGCTTGAAGTCCGTGACTTCCAGGAAAGCGGTCTCGCCTATAGCCAGACCCGTTGAGATCGCGGCATAGGGGAAAGTCTGCGTCTCGCCTTCGGGCGTCACGATCTGGTCGGTTCCCGGCTCCAGCAGGTCGTTGTTGTTTATGTCCAGATATACCTTGATATTGACCACGTCGTCGGCTTTGTTGTTTTTCACCGCGCCCTGCGAGGAGTGGCTCCATCTGTCCAGCTTTATCGCGGTGAGAACGGCGGCCCCCTGGTTGGTGTTGAGCGTCATCTGGGCTACGGGCACATTGGTGGAGCCCTGCACCTTGGCTCCTCCCCCCATATTTAATTTGGCGGTGATCTGAGCGGTGTCGTAAGTGGGCACCACCGTGACGAAAGAAGACTGCATCACCGTAAAGCTGGGCGGCTCTCCGGTGCCGGAAACGGGGAAGATATTGCCCGAGTTGATGACGGCCGCGTGGGTCTTGTACAGGATGGCGGAATTGGAATAATCGAACACCACGAAATAAGTCCTGGTGGAGGTGGCCACGTAGCCGCAATTGGCCTTATCCACGATGCTCAGATCCACGCCGCCGCCGGAGAAGACGGCCGGATTATTGGGGTCGGTGATCTCGGTGTCGTTGCCGGTTTCGAACGTGCCGTTGCCGCCGCCGGCGTTCTCGCAGCCTTTGGGATTAGAGTCCAGGAAGAGCCGCACCGCCGTGATGTCTCCGTCGGAGCCCTCGCTGCCGGTGTCGCTTATGCGGTTCACCGTTATATAGTCTATCGAGGCGTTGAATTCGTTGGTCCAGACGGGCACCCTGAGCATACCCGCATATTTCTGCCCCTGGACGGCCGTGGAATACTGCACGCCGTCCACGTACGCCGCTATGTTGACGTAGGTGGAGTTGGATACCGTGTAGATCTGGGCCGGCGCCCTCTTGACGGCGCTGGTGGCGGTGTGCATCTCGAAATTATTTACCGCCACGGAAACGGGCGCGGTGATGGACGACACAAGCACGTGCTGATTCGGAGCCTGCAGGGCCAGGCCCAGGCTCCTTTCCACGGTCAGATCGGCCGTGGTGGAGATCCTCACGGCGAAGAAATAGTCGTGGCTGGTCTCTCCCACAAGCGTCTCCGTCGGGAACTTTGTATCCAGATCCGTCATACCCCAGTAAGTGCCGCTCCAGCCGCTAAAACCGACGGAGGAGATCAGCACGTCCGGATTGGTGCACTTGCCCGAAGCGGCGGCCTCCGGAGGACAGAAATTACCGTTGGCCGTGGAATCCCAGTACAGTTCCAGGCTTTTCACGTCGGACGCCGGGAGATCTCCGGTTTTCAGGACTTTAAATTCTTTCAGCCGGGCGGTAAGCCCGGAACCCTGCGGCTGGGCCCGCACGGAGAGCTTCCACATAAGCACCGGATAATTGGGGCTTATGATGCCGGAACCCTGATACAGTTCCGTCATCCCGGCGAAGATGGTTCCGGCCAGCAGGGTCTGTTTCGCGGCGCTGGGATCCGGCGCCATGTCGGTGGGCTGGATGACCACGCCGCCGACCACCACGTCCGCGTCCGAATTGGCTCCGGCCGGCGGATACGCTCCCCACTGGGCCGCGGGCCACGGCCTGCCGGCGTCGCCGGTATAGCCGAAGATCTTATTCGGATCGCTGTCCGGGAGCGCCGCGGTGGCGTAGTCGGTGACATTGATCTTCAGCGAAGTCGTCATCAGGTCGGCGCGGACGCCCAGCAGAGGATAGACGCCGGGATCGCTGTCGGCCTGGGGCGAGAACATATAATAAGTGGTTCCGGCGGTGTTTTTGGCCGAATTCTCACGGTTCGTAAGGACGGCGGAAGAGGAATTGACCGAGAAGATTATATTCCCGGAATAGTACTGTCCGTTCTGCGAGTCGCCCCTTGCCACGTTGCCGTAGCGGTCCCTGGCGTTCACGCCCCAGGTTACCGTGTTCCCGTCCTCGGTGCGGGACGCCGTAAGGCTCTTTGTATCGTCGGTGACCTTCAGCGGCGCGGCGGCGGTATAAGTATGGTGCAGAGTGAAATAGGCGGCCCTAGCCGGGGTGATCGCGACGTCCTGCTGATTGTCGGCCAGCGGTATGAGGCCTCCGACCATGGCGGACAGAGTAAGCGTGTCGGTGCCGGCCACGGTGTCCCAGGCGTAAATGGTAAGGGACGTGTCGTTGGGGTTTATATCGAACATCTTATTGCTCACAAGATCCAGTTGCGTCCAGTCGGAACTGGTGACCAGCGCCTTGGTCGGATCCTTGCCGATGCGCAGGCTCCTGGCGGAGTCGAAGAAACAACTGGTGGCGACATCGGTGGAAGTCACGTTGCCGTAGGCGTCCCTGAGGCCCAGCGTTATGGGAGTCGGAACCTCCGTCCTTATGTCGTCCGAAGGATCCAGCGGCGTGCCGTTATCGGAGGCCCAGGAGTACTGCATGGTGGTCCCGGCGACAAGCCGGCGCGCCGGAGTAAGGAAGTCAAGATGGTCGGGCTGGTTGGGGTCCACCGTGTACATCTGGTCAACCGCGGTAAGACCGCTGGTCTGGACCGTGACCGTGGAGGTCTTGGCCAGCCTGTCGGCTATATAGAAATTGACCGTATGTTCGCCGCCGGGAAGCCTGACCACGAAACCCGTGGGGTTGGCGATGGCAACCGAAGCGGTGGACGGGGAAACGAAAAGCACCGTACCGGTGGAATTGGACTGGAGACTGAACATCCTGTCCGAACCGGCCGCCTGGGCGCTGATATTCCCGAACACGTCGCGCATCTGGATCTGGAAAGCCTGCGACGGCGCGAAAGTGTTGGAGGAGGCCGTAAGGTGGCCGGCGGGCGCGGCCACGGTCACCCTGCCGCTGTCCGAGTTCTCCCTGGCTATTATCAGCTGGGACTGGACGGCCGGCGTCCAGGCCGGCACGAGCGGCACCTCCGCCTTGACGGCGGGCAGGGAGGCCGAGGAGGCCCCGTAATCGTACGAGGCGCGCGTATCCAGGTAATAGAAAGTGGCGTAGTACTGGCCCAGCGGCACGGACAGGGTATCGGTGGACGTGACGAAGCTGGGCGGGAAAGTGTCGTTGAAATCCGGCGCCAGGGAGAAATCGTGGAAGTCGAAGTAGGCGCTCTGGGTCCTGGAAGAGGACAGTACGATGGACAAGGTCATGGTGGAGGGCGTCGGATTCTGATAGAAGTCCCTCAGCTCCACCCTGAGCAGATTCGGATTGAAAGAGTCGGGATTGATGGGCTTACCGGCCACGAACGTGCTCTTATAGCTGTCGAAGCTGAGGTGGTCGGTGACCGCGGGGACCACCGTCAGAGCGTGCACGGCGTTGGCCACCGAGGGACTGCCGAGCGGGTTGCCCGCCGTTATGGACCAGGTGGAGGCCCGCTGATCCGTGAGCGGGATGGAAGCCATGGAGTCCCTGTAATAGAAGCTCACCGAGTTGGCGCTCGGATTGGAGCAGCCGGTCACCACGCAGCCGTCGGGAATGGTCAGCACGGGGTTTATAAAGGCGCTGTTGGAAGCGTCCCTGAACCCGTAAGTGTAGGGAGGCTGGGCCGGGTTGCCGGAGGTCGCCTGGATGAAACCGTTGGCCGCGTGGATCGCCACTTCGGCGTCCGGCAGATTCAGATTGATGCTGGTACCGTCCACGACCACGGGGTTGCCGAAATCGTCCACTCTCTTGACGGTGTAAAGGCCCGACAGGCCGGCCGTCACCGGGCCGGACGGCACGGCGGTGAACACGGCGCGGGAAACGTCCCCGCCTATGGTGGTGAATTTGGCGGTCACATTCTGGCTCATCGCGGAGTAATCGCCGCCGGGCGCGGGGACGGTGCCTATCCAGACCCTGGCCTGCGTGCCGGTGGAGATCGTTTCCACAAAATACCAGATGGAGGTGGAGATGCCCACCAGGCCGTCCGCGTCGGTATACGCCGTGGTGGAAACCCCGGCGTCAAGATAGCCGGCCCCGAGCCTCATGATACCGCCCGGCCGGCCGGAGGTGACGTCCACCACCTGGATATAAGTGGTCGTTCCCGGCGTCTTCACCTGGTTGTCGTAGTTGTCCACAGTCATACCTTGCAATTTGACCTTGCCCAGGCTGCCGGGAGGACTGTTGTTTTTACCGGCCCTGACCTCGACGTCGTTCGCTTCCAGGGTGTAGTGGTCGCCCGAGATATTGCTCCCGCCGGCCAGCACGCTGACCTTTACCGCCGTCACGTCGCCGACATTCACGGTGATGGCCGGCTTCTGGGAATAGCCGGGGGCCTCGGTGCGCTCCGTTGAAATATCGGTGGCCGGATCCACGACCCCGGTCTTTTTCACCCTCACCCACCGCGCCGGCGGCGAGGCCTGCTTAAGCTTGAAAGCCGACGAGATGGCTTTTGTGCCCTTGTCGGAGACGGAGAAAGACTGCCCGCCCAGGACTTCGGGGTTCTGGTTCACGTTGGCGGGGCTCGGACTTTCCGCTTCCAGCGTGACGCTGAAAGCTGACAGGTTCGCCCCGGTGGACACGACATTGTGGTACTGGTCGTGCGCGGTGACCCGGACATCGAACCAGTCTCCCGCCCTGACGGTATTGGTCCACTGCGGCACGGGGCCGGTGGTTCCGTCCACCGCCGCCAGGTCGTCGAAATCCAGGTGGTGGAGGACGCCCGGATCCACTTCCCAGTCGGCGCTGGTGGCCGAGGAGATGGCCGCCGGGGAGGCGGTGCAGGTGGCGCCGACCACGTAATCGAACCTGGAGCGGTGCGGCTCTATCGGATCCCCGGTGGCGTTGGCGAAGGAAATGGAACCCAGCGACATCACCTTGGCCGGGAGCGTTTCCGCCGTATCCACGTCGTCCCTGAACGTGGCGAGGGCCACGGTGGGCTGGAGGGCGGGCGCGGTCACGCGGTTGTAATACGCGTCCACCATGTTGACCGTGACGTCGGTGGAGATGCCGATGGTGAAAATGGACGGGCGGCCTTTCTTGCCGGCCGGTTCCCCGGCCTTGACATTGCCGTTCTCGTCCACGCCGGCCGGCTTGCCCTCCACCTCGGTCTCGCCCGGCAGCAGCACCATCAGCCGCACCGGGGCGGAGGACTCGGTGAAGAACGAAGTCGTCTGGTTGGCCGCGTTGGGCGGGCCGTTGGCCCCGAAATTATTGTCCGGGTTGGAAGCGAAGATAATGTGGGTCGCGGCCCTTGTCTTGAGCGTGACCGCCAGATCCTTGGTTCCGTCCGAATTGAAAGTGGTGGTATTGGGCGAAACGTCGAATTTATCTGAAGTGGCAAGATAAACGTTGCCGGTGCTGGTTACCAGGTTGAAATAGCGGTCCACCACCCGGGTCTTTACCGTGAACGGAACTCCGGCGAAGATGCTCGGGCTCAGAGCGGTGGAAGTGGAACCGACGATCTTCCCGCCCGCCGGATACACGCCCCTGCCGGGGTCGGCGCTTTCCCACGGCATCAGCGCCTGGATACCGTAAGCGGCGGCCGGAACCACGGTGAACGTGGACGGGTTCACGCCGGCCGGGCTGATCGGAGGATCGGTCTTCCGGTTCGCGTTAATATTGGGGTCGGCCCCGGCATAAGCGGCCGTAAGATACTGGCCCGTGGCGGCGCGCCTGAGATAGATGTTATTTATGTCGGCCCAGCCGTTGGCATTGAAGATCCCTGTGTAGCCGGGGTTATTGCCGTAAGTGTCGTTGGGCCCTTTGATCGTGACGCTTTCACCGAACAGCGCGCCGGGAATGATGTTGAAATAGGAGTCGGTCGCGTAGACCCTGACGGCGAAGCCGCCGCCGGCCGTGGCGGTGCTGAGTTCGGCCGCCGTAGCCTGCCGGGAGAGGTCGTAAGTGGTGGCGCCCTGGTTAAGGGTCTGGCCCCTGCCCTCGTGGATCAGGACTATCCTGTCGAGCACGCCGGGGTTGATGGTGAACTGCTGGGAAGTGCAGTTATCTTCGTCCGTAGAGTCGATCAGATCCTGGCCGGCTTCCGAATCGTAGGCCATGATCCGGGCGGTGTTCCCGGCGCGGGTCATGGTGATCGTGAACATGGCCGAAGAAACGGCAACATCCTGCGCGGGCGGCAGAATGGCGTTGGGATCCGTGGCGGCCACGCTTATGTTCTCGGTGGTCGGCATGGTGGAAACCATGTTCCAGAAAGCGTCGGTGACGCGCACCTGCACGTCGAAGCCGTCGTCGGCCGGCTGCGCGGACGGCGTACAGCCCCTTCCGGCGGCGGTTCCGGGCGCGGTGCATTCTCCGGCCACCAGAGCCTGCACCCGGTTGAGCTGATTGGGAACCACGGTGAAGTCGGAGGAGTTCGCGACGCCGAGGTCGGCGCCGGCGGTCCTTGTTACCGTAAGCCTGGCGTCCGTCACCAGGCCGTCCGGATCGGCGCCGTCGTTGGACGGCTTCCTGGCGGTTTTAGGACAGATATCATTTATCGTCCCGGAGCCGCCGGTCAGGGTGAACGACCCGGCCGGATCAGTGTCGTTCAGATCGCTGGTCTGCGCTGTCACGGTGGTGTCCGGTGTCCACGTAACCAGGTTGTACCAGGCGTCCACCGCGTACACCCTGGCCGAGTAGCAGCTCACGTTGGTGGCGGTGGCTATGAAAACGGTTCCGCTGCGGCCGGCGGCCCCGGTGTTCTTGCCGTTCACCTGGGTTTCGGTCGGCAGCGTCACCACCATCTGCGCGGGATTATTGGCCGTAACCGTGAAAGTGGAGGAGTTCGCGGCGAGATAGCCGTTGGCGGACGTCTCCGAAGCCGTGAGCATATGGCCGGTCGCGGCGGTGCGCAGCGAGAAAGTCATGTCCGCCAGGCCCGCCGTCACCGAGACGGCGCCCGGATCCGTGTAGAAGCCGTAAGAGCCGTTGGGCGCGGCCGTCGTAAGTCTGACCTGTGTTCCGGGATGGCTTCTCACGCGGTTGTAGTACCTGTCCACCAGGTAAACCTTGGCCAGAGCGTTGACGCCGGCGGTGGAGGGCCAGACGCCGGGATCCGAGAAATCGGGAGTACCGGCCGACCCCGCACGGCCCGCGAGCGCGGCGCACAGCGAGACCGTGTCGCACTTGCCCTGCGTAAGCGTCTCGCCCGGCAGGATCATGTGGAATTTGTACGGGGAAGCTGGCCCGTTGTAGACGGAAGAGGAAACGCTGGCCAGATAGCTGGTGGTGCTCAGGGCCGTTACGGTGACGGTGGACTCGGTCACCAGGGCGGGCCAGAAGACGGTCGTTCCGGCGGTGAGCTGAACCGTTGACGGATGGAGATCATAGGCATCGGAGGTCAGCAGATAGACCTCCGTCTGCTCGGCGGTCACGAGGTTGAAATACGGGTCCACCGCGCGCACGATGACCGGGAACGGAACTCCGGCCGTCTGGGTGCTGACGGATCCCTGTTTGCCGAGAGGGCTTCCCGGCAGGGGCGTTTCATTGGGCAGCAGCACCTGCAGTTTCACCGCGTCGGAGGAACTCACGGTGTAATATTCGGAATAGGAAACCGGGATCACGGCGTTGGTGGAATCAGCCGCCCTCAGCCTGGCGCCCGCGCCCGCGGCGGCGGCGGTGGCGATCTTCATCGTGAAAGTGAAATTGGTCGTCCCCGACTGGAGCTGGCGGGAGAGCGACTGCGGCAGGCCGTAAGGGTCGTTCTCTATCTCGGCCAGGACGATGTCGCTGACTCCGGGAACCACGTTATAATAAGCGTCCACCGCGTTGACCGTGACGGTGTAGGGGAGACCCGCTATCCAGGGGTCGGGCGTGCCGGTCTTGCCAGCGGGATTGCCCGGATCGGCGGTTTCTCCGGGCAGGAGCACCTGCAGGAGGGTATGGCTGGAGGAATTCACCGTTATGGCCGGCGAAGTGGATTTATACAGCGCCGGGAAAGTGGGGGACTGCGCCCACAGCTTCCAGCCGGGAGAAGTATTGGACTGGATAAATTTCCAGTCGGTCACCGACGAGCCGCTGACGGCGAAAGTCTTAGGATCCGGGTTGACGATATCGTCCTTGGGATCCAGCGAATACACCGTCACGTTCCCGGCGGAGTTCACAAGGTTCCAGAAATTGTCCACGAACCGCACCGTCGCCGTGGACCATTTGCCGGCTATCCAGGGGTCGGGCGAGCCGGTCTTGCCTCCGGTCGTCTCCCCCCAGTCGTAAGGAGGCTTGCCGGGGACGGCCCATTCGCCCGGCGCCAGAAGCTGGAGTTTGACCATGGCGGCCGGCGCGACCGGGATATTCTGGGTTTCGCCGTGCACCAGCGAGGGATTGGTGGTGCTGAGCGCCACCACGCGGCTAAGCTTGGATTCGCCGACGCGCAGTATGACCTGGTAGGAGGTGGTTCCGTTCACCAGGGCTATGGCCGTGGAAACGGCGTTGGCGTATGGATCGTCGTAGATCGTCCCGGCCGGGTCGAAAGAGACCTGGACTACGGCGTTAGTGGTGGTGTCTATATTATAGGAATCGTCCGTCGCGTACACGGTGACGGTGGAGATCACGCCCGCCGTGACCTGGGCGGGAGTGAAGCCGGCTTTCTTGCCCAGGGCCGGGACATTTCCTTCCTCAAGAGCTTCGCCGTAAGCGAGGATGACCAGGCGGTCGGCGGCGCCTCCCCGCACGGGGATGGCCGTGGAAACGCCCTGCGTGTAGGAAACTCCGGCCGTGGTGGAGGCGAGGATGTTCCAGCCGTCCGGAGAGCCGGCGGGCGCGCCATCACCCTTATAATTGCGGGTATGCAGTTTCGACCCGGGGAAACTGACTTTTCCGTTGCTCGTAAACACCGGGACCACGTCCGCCGCCAGGCTGTCGAAAGGATCGTTGGACGTGAGGCCGATGGTGGAGGAAGCGTTGGTCTTCCTGTTGAAATAGGCGTCGGTAATCTTCACATCCACGGTGAAGTTGATCCCGGCCGTCTGCGTGGAAGCCGAGCCGGAATAACCCGCCGCGCTGCCGGGGTCGGCGGTAAGGCCGGGCGCCAGAACCAGCAGTTTCACCGCCGGGCCGGCGTCCACATTTATAAGCGGCGACACGGATGGGAGCATATTCGCCGCGCCGGCCGTGGAAGCCGTTATCCTCCACGGCCCGGTGGAGATCTCGCCGTCGGTGGTGGCTGTCCTGAAAACCAGTTCGAAAGTGGTGGCCCCGTTCAGAAGATTGCGCGCCGCCGGCGGCACGGCATAGGGGTCGGTGGTCCGGATCTGCACCGCAGTGTCCGTGGATTTGAGATTGTAGAAGCGGTCCACCGCCCGCACGGTCACCGTGGAAGCGGCCCCCGCCTCGGCGTTGGAGGCGGTTCCGTATTTTCCGCCGCCGGGCTCGTTGCCGGGGTCGTAAGTCTCGCCCTGCACGGTCAGCAGCAGCCTGTCCGTGGTGGTGGCCGAGACTACTATATAAGGCGAGGTGGAAGGCGCCACCGAGAGCGGGCTGGCCGCGGCGGTGGAGGCGTAGATCCTCCAGCCGGGGGAAGTGTTGGCTATCTTGAAATAGTAATTTGTGAAAGTATCTTCGCCGGTGGTCAAAGACTTATTGGCCGGAATACTGGCGTATTTATCGTCCGTCAGGATCTTCACCAGCGGCGCGGGGGAAGGATTGGGAACCATGTTAAAGTACGCGTCCACCAGCCTGACCGTCAGGGTCATGGAAGAACCCACTATCTGGGCATCGGCCGGCGCGGCGGTCTTTCCCCCTCCGACCGCATTGCCCGGCTGGAAAGCCTCGCCGGGAACCGCCAGAAGCAGGGCGGCCGGGGTGTTGGCGTTCACCGGCACATTGGAGGAGGTGCCGAAAATAATACTGTAATCGCTGTTCTGCCTGGCTATCACGCGGCTGGGCGTAAGCGTATGCGTGGAGGTCTTAGGCACTATATCGAACGTGGTGTAACCGGCCGAGAGCAGTTTGGCTCCCGGTTCGCCGTCGAACTGATCGTCGGTGATCACATTTATCGCGGGGTTGGTGGAAACCCTGTTATAATAGGCGTCCACAGCGCGCACGTCCACCGTGTAGAGATTGCCGGCGGTCTGGGCCGTGGGAGTGCCCTGTCTGCCGTTCGGCCCGGCCGGGTAATAGGTTTCGCCGGGCAGCACCACGTGCAGTTGATAATAGCTTGAAGTATTGACCGCAAGGGTGCTGGTGGTGAAAGCGTCGAAACCGGGCACGGTCGTGCTTACGTGCAGTCTTACGGTATCGGTGGCGAAGTTGAGGGCGAAGAACGTGTTGCCCGAACCCTTGCTGAGATTCAGATTAGCGGGGTCGGTTTCAGGCGCGGCGCCGGGGCGTTCAAGTACGCTGAAAGAAACCGCCGGGTTATTCTCCGGGCCGCCCTTGTACTCTATAAGGTTGTAATTCGAGTCCACGGCGCGGATCACGGCCTCGAACGGAACACCTGCGGTCTGGGCGCCGGGCTGGCCGGAGTTTCCAAGTCCGGGGGTATACACCTGAGGCGCTATGGTCATAAGCAGCCGGCAGGTTCCCGCGGCGCAGTTCTCGTCGTCGTTTACCGTCAGCGCGGCCGAAGAGACGGCCAGCGCCCCGCCGGACATCTCGGCGACGATCCTGCTTGCCGAGGGAACGGTGGCCTCTCCCGCGGCTGAAGTCCTTTCGGTCTTCATGATCAGGGTGAAAGAGGTAGTCCCGCCGGAGCCCGAATCGGTAAGCGGCGTCAGCCTTCCCGCGGCGAAATTATCGCCCACCGCGTCATAGGCGTCATCCGGCGTATAGATTCTGGCCGCGGGCTGCGAAGAAACCATATTGCCCCAGTTATCGGTCACATCCACGGTCACGTTGAACGGCAGCCCCGCCGTCTGGACGTCTATCGGCCCCGAGCGTCCGGCAGCCGTCCCGGGCGCCCTCTGCTGGCTCGGGGCCAGCAGGCGCAGGCTGGTGGGAACACCGGGGAGCAATAGCGCCTCGGGCGTCTGATAAGAATTATTGGGCAGGCCCGTGACGGAGGCGGTGAACCAGCGCGCCGTGCCGGTGGAAACGACGGCGGTATACAGCGGCAGATTGAATACCGTAGAACCGTTCTCCAGCGGCTGAACCAGCGCTGAAACGTTCGGATCGCTGGGCGTTAAGGTCACCGAGCGGGAATCGTTCACGGGGTTAAAGTAAGCGTCCACGGCCTGCACTCTTACGCTGGTGGAAACTCCCGCCTGCCAGTTGGCCAGGTCTGAAAGCTGCGTGGAGGTCTTGCCGCCCCACAGGTTGCCGGGCGCTCCGCCGGCGTCGTAAGGGGACTTGCCGGGGCTCAGAGCTTCGCCCGGCATCAGCGCCACTATCCTGTCCGCCGCCCCGGCGGCCACATTCACCGGCTGGCTTACCCCGTCTTTGAGCGCCGCGCCCGTATTGGTGGACGCCGTGATCTGCCAGGCGCCCTGCGTCACCATCATGGCGTTGAAATTGGTGGTGCCGGAGAACAGCGGCCTGACGGAAAGCCCGGTTTCCACGTCGTTCGGATCGGCCGTGACGCCTTTCACGTCGGCCGAAACGTCGGTGCGCCGGTTCCAGTAATTGTCCACCGCGTAAACCGCGGCGGTGAACGCCGTGCCGGCGGCCGGGGCGTAGGCGGAGATAACGCGTCCTCCGGTGGAACCGTAATCGTAAGGCGGCTTGCCCGGATCCCGCGTTTCGGAGGGCAGCAGCACCAGCAGTTTGGCCGCGCTGGAAGAGTTCACGACTATGGAACCGGAAAGATCGGCCAGGAGCGCGTTGACGCCGGTCGTGGACGCTATTACATTGTTGGAGCTTCCCTCTCCGCGGTAGAAGATCACGTTGAACACGGTGGCGCCGGCGCTCAGCGGCTGGTTGACGCCCATGCCCGCGGCATATTTATCGGAGCCGGTCGGCGTGGAAAGATTGACTGTGGCGCTGGTGTCGGCGCAGATATTCCAGTAGTCGTCCGTCGCCCTCACGGAGATCGGGAACGAGATGCCCGCGGTGGCTACGAATACGCCGCCGATCCTGCCCGAAGCGGAACCCGGATCCGCCGTCTGGTTCGGCAGCAAAGTCTGGAGATGCGTGGGCGTGCTGTGGACGACACCTATGTCCCTGGTTGCCGGGGAATAGAGCGCCGAGGTCAGGCCGGTAGAAGTGGCCTCTATCACGGCGTAATTGCCGCCGGTCTGCGCGCGCTTGAGCGTAACCTCTTTATCCGCGAAGCCGGCCATAAGCTCGAAATCGGCGCCGCCGGTGAACACCGCGTAAGGATCGCCCCTTATACCGACATTGACCGGCACGTTATTGTTCGGGACAAGGTTCCAGTTGGCGTCCGTCAGCCTCACGGTGAAAGTGAATCTGGCCCCGGCGGTGGAGATGGCCGGCGTATAAGCCATGTCTTTGCCGTTCGCGGAACCGGGCGCCGCCACCTCGCCGGGAGCCAGCACCTGCAATTTAACCGCCGCGCCGGGCTCGACCGCCATCTTGGTCGTGGACGACATTACGCAGGCGGGACAGGTAGCGCCGGACTCTTTCGTGGCGGTAAGCTTCCAGCCGCCGGTGGGCGCGGGCGCCGTGGCGGTGACGAAAGTCCAGTCATTGCCGCCGGGGTTGGAATCAAAAGTGTCTCCGCCGTTGGCGATCTTTACCGTGGCGCCGACCCTGGGGTCGGAAGCGGAATCGTACGGGTCGTCGGACACTATCCTGAGCATAACGTCGTCCCCGCCGTTGGCGGTGCGCGCGTTATAATAATTGTCCGCGAGCCTGACCTTGTACCTGATCTGCGTGCCCGCGGTGAACGGCTGGACGCCATTGCCCTTGCCGGTGGTGCAGCCGTCCGTGTCCTCGTCCGCCAGGCCGTCCTTGTCGGGCGCGCCGAACTTGCCTGTGGCGGAACCGGGCGCCAGACATTCGCCCGGCATCAGCAGCACCAGTTTCTTCGGCGTGGTTTCCGGATTTACAGAGATATTGCCGGAGCGGTAGCCCGCCACGGAATCCAGGGAATGCCTGGGCGTTATATAGCGCGGGTCATCGGCCACCGTGAAGGCCAGATTATAGACCGTGGCGCCGTCCTGCAGTGTCTGAACCGGATAGGTTTCAACCGTTTCGTTGGTGACATTCGGCGCCGCGCCCGGAATTATAGTGACGGCGGCGTTGGTGGAAACCTTGTTGTAGTAGAAGTCGGTGGCTATGACTTCCGCCTGATAAGGATTACCCGCGGTCTTGGGATTATCTATGACCGTTCCGGGATCCTTGCCGCAGCGGTTAAAGTTATAAGCGCAGCTGAAGCCGTTGGCGCCAAGCGGATCCGAAGGATCGTCCGGCTGGCCCGGCTTATAATCCTGCTCTGATAACCTGACTATAATCTTGGCGAAAGCGGCCGGGTTGACCGTGAAAGTGGAGCTCTGGAGATCGGAAGAATAGGATCCCGGCATGGCCAGGCCGGACACCGGGTCCACCAGCGAGGCTTTGAGCTTCGCGAGGCTTCTGGCGTTGAAGATCACCGGGCCGTTGGAGGCGGACCAGGACGCCACGCCGCTGTTTATATCCCTCGTAGACGAAACCACGTCGTAATCGTTCAGATCGGCGGACTCCAGCTTTACCGAAGAGGTGGAAGCGGAAACCATGTTGAAATAGTCGTCGGTGAGATAGACTTTGAGCGCCATCCTGGTCCCGGCCGCGGCGTCAGCCGGCAGCCCGGTGACGCCCAGGGCGCTGCCGGGCTCAAGCTTCTCGCCGCAGCCCGCGCCGCAGTCCATGACGATATGCAGTTTTGTGGCGCCGGCGGGATCCACCATCACCCCCGAAGCCGTTCCGGTGTCCAGCGCGGGAACCTGGCCGCTCACATCGAACGCCTCTATTTTCAGGGTAGTGGTGGACTGGCTGGGCCTGACATTTATGTCCAGGTACCCCGCGGTGCCGCGGGCGCCGAGCGAAACGCTGTCCCAGGCCAGGCCGTCGTTCTCCACGTCGTAGGGATCGCTGGTGACTATCCTTATATTCCTGCTGTCCGTCTCGAACGGATAATTCCGCCTGTTGAAGAACTCGTCCACCGCGTTGATCCTGACCTGGAACTGCGACCCGGCGTGCTTGTTGCCGCCCTCGTTGACTCCGCAGCCCGGATAGAATCCGGTCACTGTGCCGGGGGCTTCAAGCTGGTCCACGGAATTGGCCACGGGGCAGGAGGCGAAACCGGGCCTCACCACGATCTGCAGCTTTTTGGCCGCGGCGGGCTTGACCGCCGCGCTGCGGAAGTCGGCAGCGCAGGCAACGCCGCCGCAATTGGTACCCAGTTCCGAAACGGTGACGGTCCTTGAGCTGGCCATGGAGCCGCCGCCCTGCCAGCCGGTGGCCAGGAACCTTACGGGCAGCGAATTGGTCCCGCCCGAAAGCGAGGTGTTGGCGAAAATACCGCTGTCGTCGTTTTCAGCGGTGCCGGCGCCGGCAAACTCCACGTCCACGATCGGATTGCAGCCCGTAACCTTGTTGAAGTACCTGTCCACGCAGTTCACGGTCGCGTAGGCGGTGTCTCCGGCGGTCAGGATATCCGGCGGATACTCCCGGCCGCCGGTAGCCGGGTTGGAATCATAGGGGCCCTTGCCGGGCCGCGCGGCCTCGCCCGGCAGCAGTATCTGCAGCTTATTAGCGGTATCGGGCGCCACTATGACCGTGGTGGCGCCGGGCGTCAGCGGAGTGTAATTGGCATAACCCGCCGCCGCGGTCTTCGCGGAAACGGTCTGGGTGGAGGCCTGGTACATATTCACGAAGAAAGTGGTCGTACCGCCGGACAATTGAACGGTGGCCGGGTGTACATCGTAAGGATCTGAGGTTTCCAGCCAGACATTGGGCTGCGTGCCTATATTGTCGGACGGGTCATAGTAGTTCATGAACTCGTCCGCGGCGTATGCCGTGACGGTGAAAGTGCCGCCGGCGACCCTGTCCGAAGGGCAGTTGCCGGGGCACGGCTGCTTGCCTGTCGAATAATCGGGGTTGAGGACTTCGCCGGGCAGCAGGGCCAGCAGCTTTTTGGGATCGCTGGCCGTTTTCGCCTTTACCGTTATGTTCGGGGTAGTGTTCCAGGTTCCGGCCACGCCGGCGCCCGAGGCGGTCACGGTTCTGGCGGTTCCTTTGGACTGCGGAGTTATGCTGAACGTCATGTCCCCGCCGGTAAGGGTGACGCTTCTTTCGGCGTCGTCCCTGGGGTCGGGGCTGGCAAGGCTGATAGCGGGCGAGCTGGAAGTGTCTATGTTGTAGTACTGATCCACGGCCAGCACGCGCACGTTGAAAGCCGTTCCGGCCGTTTTTGCCGTAGGGGAACCCTGCCTGCCCATGCCGTCGGTGGACGAACAATTGGCGTTCTGGTTCACGCAGCCGGGCCTGTGGGTCTGTTCGGCGTTCATCACAAGCAGCCGGTTCACGGCGGCGGTAGTTACCACGATGGTTTTGGCGCCGAAGATCCCGCAGTCGGGCGTCCCGGCGTTAAGCTTGCAAACCTGCAGGTTCCTGCTGCCGGCCATCCTCAGACTCAGGCCGGACACGCTGCCGGCCACGCCGTTGACGAAGACCGCGGCGTCGTCGGCCGGCAGACCGTCTCCCGGGAGCTCGGGCGCGCCGGCGTCGACGGTCATGAACCGCACCTGGCCGGTAAATCCGGCCGCGATGCCGTCCAGGTTGTCCCGCGCCTCGATCGTTACCGTATGCGGCACGCCCGCCGCGTAGTTGTACGGCGCCGTGCCCTCGGGTATGATCACGAACTTGGAGACCGCCGCCTGAACGCGCACGTCCAGGGGAGAAGCCGGGATCTGCTGATTCTGCGCCCGGTCGTTGGCCCTTACCTGCAGCCAGTGCAGCTTGCCGCGCACCCAGCATGTAAAGGCCAGCCTGTCGGCGTCGTCCGAACATTTCAGGCCGCTGTAAGTCCATTCGCCCGACGCGAAAGTGGAGGAGCCGAGCTGAACCAGGCTGTGCCAGACCGGCGTGGCTCCCTTGGCCGTCCAGGTGGAGCCGTCCCACCAGTAGTCGTCGCTGTCGGGAACCGGCCCTTCCGTGCCCTCATCCCTCCTTATCGCCAGCTCTATGTAACTCTTGTCCGGTATGCCCGAGTAATTTATATGGCCTTCCGCCGGATCCGGGTCGGACAGCGGCTCCGGGTCGGACGCGGTCCCGCCCGGTTCATAGATGTCCTCTTCCTGTCCGTTCGACGGCCTGTTGTTCCAGACGGCGGCGGGTTTGGTATTGTCCACCAGGAATTCCACCATGGATTTGGATGACTGGTTCTCGGCGTTGGCTACCTTGTCCTGGGCTATTACCTTTGTCCGGTAGTAATAGCCGTCTTTCAGCTTGGTGGAGCCCTGGGTTATCTGGAACAGCCAGTTGGAAGTCACCGGATCTACGTCGGTCGCGCACAGCGGCGGCACCGGCTCGGTTACGGCGGTGAACGAGGAATCGGCCTGTTTATACCACCGGGCGCCGGAGTCGGAACAGGCCGTGGAAATGGTCGGCACTTCGCAGACATTGATCCTGACGCCCCACGGGTCGCAGTCACCCACGTCGTGGGTATTTATTCCGGCCGTCGCGTCGGAGGCTGTCCCGGTTATATTGAAGCTGCCGGACGGAACGTATTTATAATCCCGGACGCCGTCCCAGGCCGAGCCGGACTGGCCGGGAATCAGCGCCACGCTGGCCGGAACCTGATTATCGAAAATAAAGGTTCTGGTGGCGAAAGCGGTCTCGTAGTTGGCCGGCTGGGCCGTGTCGCGGCCCTTGACGTTGATCTGGTACGTATGGCCGCTGGTCCAGGCCGGCGTCGGGTCGGAGAACGAGGAGTGGCTGTAATACCAGGCGTAGGTCGAAGTATAGACCGTCAGATTGGCCGCCGGCACATTTATAAAACCGCCGCCCGTGCAGCCCGCGGTCCAGCCGCCCACACCGTTGAAACACGAATCATTGGAGATGTCGTGAACCCTTATCTTGAACACGTCGCCGGCGGCCAGGGCCAGGCCGTTGGCTTCGGTTCCGGTGCCGGCGATCACGGTATAAGCGGGCGCCGTGGAACCCTCCACCACGTTGGTCGTGACTGAAACGGGCGCGGTGATATCGTAACGGAAACTGGCCGTGCTGTAAACCGTCGAATAGTTGCCGGCGCTGTCCGCGGCGCGGGCGTTGAGCTCCCAGAGACTGTTGTTCATCTCCGCCCAGAGCGGCACATAGGTGGTGGCCCAGTTCAGCAGCGCCCCGGTGAGGATCGTTCCGCTGGCCGCGTGCCAGGAATTTACGCCGCCGGTGAAATCGCTGCCGGCCGTCCAGTAACTGTCCACGGGGTGCTTTATCCTGAATTCCACCCCGCCGATATTATTGGAATCCTGCGCCGTGCCTCCGATCTCGGAGAGAGAACTGTACACGCCGTAACCGGAAGTAGTGGGCGTGGTAAAGCCCACCGCGGGGCCGCTGACGTCCCAATTGAACGCCGCGGCGGCGGCCAGGATCGTCTGGGTGTTACCCACCACGTCGTAGGCGCGCGAATAAAGCGTGTACTGGTACAGCAGGCCCGGGTCCGAGGAAAGCGCGGCGGCGTCCGGAAGACCGGTGGTTTTTCTCCATTCTCCGGGACAAGCGCCGCTCATCACGCAATCCACCGGCAGCCATTCCGCCTCGGCCGGCGGCTCGGCGTGCGGGTTCGCGAAAACAGAACCGCTCCACCATCTATTGTCCGAGTTGCGCTTTACGGCGGCCTGTACTCCTCCGCCGCCGGTTACGCCCGAGGCGTTGGCGTTATAATCCAGCGCGGTTCCGGCCACCGCCGGGAAAGTCTTTATATAAGCCCCGTTGGCCGGCTGAAGCACGGCGGAAGTGGGGTTCGTTATATCGTAGGTGAACGTCACCTGGCTGGTCTGGTTGGTCTTGCCGGACTGGGCCATGTCCCTCGCGGCCGCCTCGTAGACGTAATTATCCCTGAGCGGCGGCATCGCGTACGACCATTTATAATTGGGCAGGAAGCCGTCAATGGCCAGATCGGCGGCGGTATACCAGGCCGAAGCGGGGCATTCGTCGGGCGCCGTATTGCTGGGAATATTGAACGTGCTGGCGCCCACGCTCCAGCACAGTTTGCTGTCCTTCTCCCTGATCGAAACGGAAGCGGAAACGACCTGGAAATTATTGGACGCCGTACCGCTGATGAGCGAAATGCTCTTGTAGTAATTGTTGTGCACGGGGGCCGTTATCCCTATGCCGGGAACGCCGGAGGTGTCGTAAGTAAAGGTTCTGTCCAGCACGGCGCTGTTGTCCGCGTTGTCCTTGATGCGCACCTTGACCCTGTAGGTCTGGCCGCTGATCCAGGTCGGCGTGGACGTGAAATTCCAGGGCACGTTGTTGGTGACTTCGGTTCCGGTCGAAGCCGCGATCCAGCACGCGTCATCCGCCCCGCCGTCGCAGTCCGCGTCGTTCACCGTGAAAACGGAGCCGTTCCACCAGTTGTCTCCCGAACCGCCGGCCGCCGGATTGCGTATGGAGACATCCACGGTCTTTATACCGGACTTGCGCGAGTTGGAGCCGTCCGTGGCCACGCCGTAGACCGCGCCGAACGGAAAGACGCCGGTGAACGAATCCTGATCCTCATACGCCAGGCTGGGTTTGGTGAGAGAACCGCCCGGGGCCGCCGAATCATAAGTGAAATAGCGGGTGGTCCAGAGGGAGAGGTTCCTGGCCGGCACGGCCTTATCGTAGGCGCGGACGTATATGTCAAAGCGTTTATTATCGCACCAGTCGGATACGCCCTGGGCGGGGCAGGTGGCTTTCGGCACGGACCAGCTCACGGAATTTGAATTCCAGCCGGAACTGGAAAGCCAGGTTTCGGGCGCCGTCCAGCTGGAGCCGGTCCAGTAGACATTATCGTCAAAATTCTTTATGGCCACCTGCACCTCGTCCGTTTTGGCGAACTGGTGGGCGGGCACGTCCGCGGCCGTGCCGGTGATGACATTGACCGGGCTGGCCGGAGACTTGTAAAGATTGTTCGAAGCGGGGGACGTGACCACGGCCGCGGGCGCGCTCGCGTCGTACAGCCAGCTTACGGAAGGATAGCCGGTCTCCTGGGTGTTCCCGGTGACGTCGTTACCTCTCGCCTCTATCTTGTAAACGGTACCGGTGATCCAGGACGCGGGCACGCCGGAATAGCTCCACGTGGACGAAAGGGCGCCGACCGTTCCGGCCGGGGACGCCACGGTTCTGGTATAACCGGCGGCGGAACTGCTGGACCAGATCACCCCGTCCCAGTACCAGGTATCGCCTGCCAGGAGATAGCTCAGCGTAAGCACCGCTTCCTTGACGCCGGAGAATTCATCGGCCAGCGTGCCCGACGTTATCAGAAGCTCGCTTCTCTGCGCGCCCTCCGACGGGAAAGCTATGGTCGCGGTGGCCGAGGTATTGTCTATAAAGAACACGCTGGAGGAAACGCCCGCCGTAAAGAGCGTCTGGGTATTGCCCTGGAAAGGCAGGGTATTATCCATCGCCCTTGAAACCACCAGGTAATTCACGCCGCTTGTAATGTCGGCCGGGGACGGGACGGAGGCGTATGTCCAGGTTCCGGAAGAGGCGCCGGTGAAGACGGCGTTTTTCCACAGGGGATGGCAGCCGGCGGCCTGCCAGGTGGCGCCGGTCCAGCAGCGCAGGTCGTCCAGCCTCTGCATGGCCACCTGCACATAATTGGACTGTACGATACCGGCGTCCACTACGGACATACCGTCGCTCGCCGTGCCGTTGATGACCGGGAAAGTCTTAAAGCCCGAGAGATTGGCGGGCTGGGCGAGAGACGCGGTGGGCGAAGAGCGGTCTATCATAAAGATCTGGCCCGCCTCGTCGGCCTCGTCGTTATCGCCCACGTCCACCGCCCTCACGCTCACCCTGTATCTTCTGGAAGCCTGCCACGGAACCGAAGCCGTAGAATACGACCAGGTGCCCGAGGAATAGCCCACGAAGCCGACAGGCACATAAGTGGAATCGGCCACAAAACCGGAGCCGTCCCAGTAAGTGTCCACCGCCCCGCCTTCCTGATAATCGGTTCCGAAATCTTTTATCTGCAGCTCCACCCTGTCTATGGCGCTGAAGAGCGAAGCGTCCGCGGCCGTGCCGCTTATGGAAGCCATGTTGCGGTAATAGGCGCCGCTTGAAAAGGAATTGATATACGACGAGGGCGCTTCAGTGTCTATCTTGAACGTCCTCACTTTGGCGGCCGGCTGTTCCGAGTTCGCCCCGCCGTCGCCGGCGGAGACCGCGTCTTCGCCGAAGATCCTGAACACGTAGCTCTTGCCAGAAGTCCAGGAAACGGTAGAGGTTGACCACGCTACGGTCACGGCGGGCGGCGCGGGATTCATATAGACCGAATTGGTCGTGAGTTCCACGCAGTCCGCCGCCGGACCCCAGACTTTGGCGTTCCAGTCCCAGTAGCGGTCCAAGGTGTCGTTACACACGCCGTTGCCGTTCTCGTCCATGAACAGGCTGGCCCTCAGTCCGCCCACCCCGGCGGAAGCGTCGTAGGACGTGCCGGAAATCGCCGTAAGGGGTTTCGAGGTATCGTTGAAGCCCTCCCCGTCGAACGACGGAACAAGTATCCGCGTATAAGGCGGGGTCTTGTCGAAAGTGAAAGTCTTCGTGGTGAAGACCACGTCCAGATTGCCGGCATTGTCTTTGGCGTGGGAAACTATCCTGTAAGTATGATCCGTTTCCCAGTTGTCCGGGTAAGCCGGCAGAACATCCAGGTTCCAGGACGCGGGCGAACCGTCCGCCGCGGCCAGCGTCCTGCTGGACATCGCCGCCGTCCAGGTGGAGCCCTGGAAATCCCAGAATTTCCCGCCGTTCGTCATATCCAGAACGCGGACATACACCGTGTTTTCCCCGCTGGCGAAAGACGCCCCGGCGTCGGGATAATCGTCGGCGGTGCCGCTCACCGAGGCCAGCGACGAATAATAGTTGTCCGCCGGGAGCGTAACGGCGCTGGCGGGCGTCTTGGTGTCGTAGACGAAGCTCCTGGAGGACACTCCGACGAGCAGCGCGCTCTGGACGTTATCCACGTGATCCGCGGCCCTGGCGGTGACCAGGTATTTATGGCCGCTCACCCACTTCCCGGACATATTCACGCCGTAAGACCAGGGCGCAGTGCCCGACATCACGCCGTAGCTGGAGGAGGTCAGGGAGAAGTTCTGCGCGCCGAAACTCCAGTAGGTGGCCGGATAAGTCAGATCCTGGATCTGGATCTCCACGCGGACCACGGAGATATCGTCGTTGGAAGTTCCGCTTATAGAGGAGAACGAATTATAAGACGTCAGGGAGGGCGACGTGATCGTGGCGGTAGGCTTCACATTGTCGTAGGTGAAAGTGGAACCGCGCACGCTGCCGAAAGCCTCCTGGTTCCCGCCGCCGTCGGCGTCGTCGAAGCCGGAAGACGTCACGTAGTAGGAAGTGCCCCCTGGCAGATTGATGCCGGAAGGGAGGCCGGAATTTATGGCCCAGGAGGAGGTGCCCGGGGTCAGCGTGACCTGGCCCAGTTCGGAGGCGAACGGCACCGGGTCGTTATCCCAGCTGGTTCCGCCGGTATTCCAGTATTTGCCGGTGTCCAGGCGTTTCAGCGAAACCCAGACTTTGGTGACGGAGCCCAGGTTAAAGTTCTGCCCGGGATCCGAATTCGTCACGTCCAGCATATTGCCGGTGATGGCGTTCAAAGAACTCACGTAGACGGCCCCGCTCGCGGGGAAAGTAAGGGCGGTTTCCGGCGGCATGGTATCGTAAACGGTCAGGCTGGTGGAGTAATTCAGCGAATACTGGCCGGACTTGTCCCATGACCGGGCGTTTATCCCGTACTTCTTGCCGCTTACCAGGTCGGTCACAAGAGCGGCGCTTGAAACATACCATTTGGTCCAGTCGGGCGCGCCGGCCGGCTCGGTGGACGCCGCCGTGAACCAGGCCGAATCGGCCGCTATCGCGTTGAACTGCCCGCCTCCGGTGACCGGATCCCAGTATTGGCCGGAAGCGTCGTTCTTCACGCGTATCTCCACCCTGTCCAGGATGCCGGGGGTAATATCGGCCGCTGTCCCCCTTATTTCGCCAAGATCCTTAGAACGCTGCAGGCCGAAGTCGTCCAGGTTTTTGGGGATCAGCATTTTGACCGTGGGCGTGTCGGTGTCGAAAGTGAACGAATTAAGGCTTATGCCGGGAGTGAAAGCGGTCTGTTCGTTGCCGGCATCGTCCGTGGCCCTGGCCGTGACGATATACTTTTCCTTGTTCACGAAAGGAATAGGCGTGACGGCGGGCGCGTAGGTCCAGGCCGAAGGAATGCCGTTCACGCCGAACCAGTTGGGGCAGGGCGCGGTGAAACCGCCTTCGGGCACATAGCAGAGCCCGCCGAATTTCTGCATGGAAATATAGACCTGGTTCACGGTCACGCTGGAGGCCTGAAGAGGGAAGAAGATGCCGGGGCCGTCCGGGTCCGGGTCGGCGGCTCCGCCGGTTATCGTAAACGCCGAGCTCTTGAAACCGCCGTCGGGAGGATCTGAGATCGTGGCGGCCGGATCGGCGTTATCGTAGAGGAAATCAAAGACCGGCTCTCCCTTGTTGGCCGGTTCCGCCGTATCGTAAAGCCTGAGCTTGATCCGGTAGGTCTTTCCGTTTTCCATCACGCCCAGGATATTAACCGGAGCTGTAAGGCTGCGTTTCCAGGTGTCCGGGGTCGTCAGGGGCTGGGCGTTGAACGCGGTGGTGGACAGATACACCGCGTCCGAGAAAGCGGAGGAGAACGCGCCGTCCTTGTACCAGGTATAGCCGCCGGCCGTATTGCTGGAAAGAGAGATCTCCACCGACTTGACCTCTTCCTGCAGGTCCACCGAGGTGCCGATTATCTCGGTGTGGTTCTTGTTGAAATAGTAAGTTCCCTTGCCCAGCGACCACGGCGGAACCAGCACTTCGGCCAGCGGCAGGCCGGCGTCGTAAGTGAACGTGCTGGACGAGTGAACCGTCTGCCAGTTGCCGGAAAGGTCGGTGGCCGAAGACCGTACCACATACTGGGTATTGCTGGGCGCCCAGTCCACCAGCGAGGAGTCATAAGTCCAGCTCCCCGTGGTACCCTGCACCTGGAACCAGTTGGGGCAGGCCGCGGTGAAAGTGTTGAGCGCGGGGTTATAGCAGTTGTTGCCGGGCACAAGCGTCTTCTGTATGCTGATGACCGTGGTTGAAACGCTCAGATCGTCGCTGGAATTTCCCCGTAATTCGCTCATCAGCAGGTAGAACCGGCCTTCCTGCGGCATCGTTATCCAGCTCTGGGGGACTATGTTGTCGAACGTGAAAGTGGAGCCGCGCACGCTGCCGAAAGCCTCCTGATTTCCCCCGACGGACGCGTCGTCGAAGCCGGAGGAGGTTATGTAATAGGAAGTCCCCGACGGCAGATTGGCGCCCGAAGGCAGGCCGGAAGTTATTGTCCAGGAACTGGCGTAAACGTTGACCTCCGCGTTTTCGGACTTCATACTGATGACGGAGGACGACCAGTTGCCGGCGGGATCCCAATACCAGCCGTCGGAGAAACGCCGCAGCCGCACCCATACTTTGGTGGCGGTGCCCAGGCTGACATTGTACGTGGAATTGGTGTTCGTAAGATCCACGAAGCCGCCGGAAAGGGCGCTGAACGAGCTGATATAGACATTGCTCCCGTTGGCCGGGAAATTAAGCGCGGTCTGGGGCGGAGTATTGTCGTACACGGTCGTGGTAGAATATTCCGCGGAAGCCTGGCCCGCTTTGTTATATGCGATCACATCGAACTGGTAGGTCATTCCGCTCACCATGGCGGAGGTAAGCGTCGGGCTTGAGACATACCATTTGTTCCAATCCGGAGAGCCGGCCGGCTCGGTGGACGCCGCCGTGAACCAGGCCAGGCTGGGATCGGTTTCAGTGAAGTCCCCGCCGGGCGCCCAGTACCTGAGCGCCCACGACGGCCCGGCGAGGCGGCCAACGCGAACCCTGACCTTATCCAGTAGGCTGGGCGAGGCGGCCGCCCCTGTCCCGGCCAGGCCGCGCAGTTCGGAAAGATCTTTGGTGCGGTACGCGAATGGTATCGTGGCCGACACCGTGGGCACGCTGAGATCGTACGTAAATGAGCGGACATCCTGGCCGGATTCGTTCCCCGCCTTGTCCTTTGACTTGACGGTGACGGTATAAAGCGTGCCGTTCACCCACGACGGCGTGGACGTGTACACCCAATTGGCCGGGCTGTCGGTGATCGAGATCCACTGGGGAACGGAACTCGTCCAGGCGGAGCCGGTCCAGTCCTGCGTGGCGGTCGAGATCCTGAGCAGGATCTCGTTCAACTGTCCCGGGGAAACGTCGCTTGCCGTGCCGGTTATGCTCAGCGTTTCTTTGTAGAAATCCGCGGACGGCTGGGTTATCGCCGCTGACGGATGGTTCGTATCGTAAACGACGGGAGCGTAGCTCTGCGAGCTGGCATTGCCCGCCAGATCGGTGGTAATGGTCTTCACCAGGTAAGTCTTGCCGTCCTCCATCTTCGCGGACGGCAGATCCCAGGTCCAGGTGTCCGGATCGGGGGCGGCATTATAGGTGGTGGTGTCGCGGTAAACGGCCGCGGCCGCCTTGAAATCCGCGCCGTCCCACCAGGTGTACGCCGCGCCGGAGGCGGAGGAGGAAACCGCCAGTTGCAGGGAGGCCACGGCTGAGAGCTGGTCGGCCGCCGTGCCGGCCAGCGCGGTGACCGCGTCGCTGATGAAAGCCGGGGTGGTAAGCGCCGCGGTGGGGAACCCGGTATCATAGGTGAAAGCCGCCGAGCTCGCCGCGGTCTGGAAGTTGGACGCCATGTCCGTCGCGCTGGAATACACTACATACTGTTTCCCGGACTGCCACGGCTGCGGGGAGAAATTATAGCTCCAGCTTGCGACAACGCCGCGCGCCTTGAACCAGTTCGGACAGGCCGCGTCGAACGCGTTACTCGCCTGGCTGTAACAGGAACCGGAAACTTCCTGTATATTCAGCGCCATCGTGCTGAGCAGCACGCCGTCGGAGGACGCGCCAGATAACCCCGCCAGCGAACTATAATACCTGCCGTCAAGCGGGGCACTGATAGAACTCAAAGGCGGCACATTGTCGTAAGTGAACGTGGAGACGCCGGAGGAGAAATCGGTCTCGATAAGGCCGGAAGAGTCCGAGGATCTCGCCACGATATAATAAGACGCGCCCTGCGTGAGGTTGCCGGGCAGGATGCCTTTATAAGTCCAGGACGCGGACGCGGTGCAGCTCCCAACCACCACGATACTTATGTCCGGATCGAAATACGGGTCTTCCTGGGGGCCGATATTGAAATCCACCAGGAACTGCTTCCACCAGCGTCCGTCTGAAAGCCTTCTCACGCCCACATCCATCCTGTCCACGCACGACGGCACTCCGTGCTGGCCGAAATCGGAATAAGCGGGGTCGGAAGCGGTGCCGGAGATCCCGTTGGCGGTGAAGAAAGCCGCGTTCACGTAAGCGCTGTTGGCCGGCATCGTGGAAACTGAAAGCGGTTTATCGGTGTCCCAGACGAACGTGGAATAGACCACGGAATAATTGCCGGCCGTGTCCGAAGATTTGACGTGGACGCTGTACTGCTTGCCGTTCACCAGACTGAGCGTGGCCTGGGTGGTGGACCAGATGGTGTAATTGGACTGCGTGTCTGGAACAAACCACGCCTGGGCCGCCGGCAACTGGGCTTCGGACTTGAATTGCTGCGTAGCGGTGTCCCACCAGCCCGGCGAAGCGGCGTTAAGCCGTATGCGCGTCCACAGGCCGGCCAGCGCGCCGGGCGCGCCGGTGGCGCTGCCCGTCGTATCGGCCGCCGTGCCGTGTATAGCCGGCAGAGTGGATTGCGCGACCCTGTAAGGATCGAGCACCACAACCGTCGGCGCGGCCGCGTCGCCGTACCAGCGGAAAGTGTACGCGGGCGCCCCGCCGGAAATTTTCTGGCTGTTGCCGGCGGCATCCGTGGCGTAGGCGTAAACCGTATAGGTGGAGCCGTCAACCAGTTTGGAGAGCAGCCCCGCCGCGGTTGCGCTGGACCAGGCCACCGAGGCGCCGTTCCCCGCGCCGCCGGCGGCGCGGAAATAAACTGTGGTGTCCGACAGGAAATCGGTTCCGTTGAAATAACTGGTCGCCGGAGGCGCCATGCTCTGCTTAATGGCCAGATCCACGTTCGCCAGCCCGGCCAGGTCTCCGGCCGCCGTTCCGCCGATAAGAGCGAGATCCCTTATCAGCGGGGCCGTCGGCGTGCTGATAACGCAGGACGGCGGGGTGGTGTCTATCACTAAGTCCGCCACGGTGACGATATCGCCATAGTTCTGCGCCGGCGCGGCGTTGTCTTTCCCGCGCGCTTTTATGGTGTAGGACTTGTCCGATATCCAGCCTCCGGGGAGACCTTTGTTATAAGTCCAGGTTCCGGAAGAGGGCCCCAGGGGCGCGTAACCGGTGAACTGGCTCGGATTGCGCCAGGTAGAGCCCGCGGGGGTGGAGCTGAAAGAGATGTCGTTGTAGTAATAAGTGTCCCCGGCCTGCAGATAGTAGATCTGGATCTCCACGTTCGTATTCGTGGAGACTTTGGCGTTCGCCGGGTCGTAGGGATCCGTGATCTTACCGGTGAGGGATGCAAGCGTCGCCAGCCTGGCGGAGTCTGCTATATTGAGATCCGTTATGGCGGGGCCGTAATGGTCGAAAGTCACCGTCGCGGACGAGAACGCGGTGGTGGTGAACGAGACCTGCACATTGCCCGCCCTGTCGCGCGCCGACGTCCAGAACGTGTATCTCCTGGCGTTGGAACCGGCGGTTCCGAACTCCGGAGGCAGGCCTCCGAACGTCCATGAGGAATAGAACACCACGGCCTGGGTGGAACCGGACACGCCCTGCTCGCTCCATTCCAGGCCCGTCCAGTATTTGTCGGCCGTCTGATCGTAGATGTAGAGATCAACGGCGGCCACAGGCAGGTTGTTGTCGATAACCGTGCCCGAAGTCAGGCTCAGGGATGAATACACTCCGCCGTTGACCGGGACCGTCAGAGCGGCCGTGGCCACGCCGGTATCGAAAGTGAAAAGCTTCGCCGCGGCTACGGGATCTTCGTTGCCGATAAAGGAGCCGCTCTCCGAGTCCAGCGCGTTGTCCAGGGCCTTGGCTTCGAGTTTGTAGTTCCAGCCGTTCTGCCACGCCACCGTCGGGTAATTCACCACATAAGTCCATGAAGAGCCCCACCAGACGCCCTCGTTTAGGCTCCAACTGGTCGATTCCGTCCAGGTAGAAGTCGCGTTATCATAAAACAGATAGTCCGGATTACCCTGCCTCTGCAGGCGGAGCCGTATTTTTTTGATCCCGCTGGGATTGGTTCCAAGATCCACGGCCGTTCCGAAGATCGTGCCCAGATCGCCGTAAAAGTCGCTGGCGCCCGGATACTCTATAAAGGTATCCGGCGCGGTCGTGTCTATGCGGAATTCCACCTCCGGAGGCTCCGGTTCCGAGCGGCGGGCGCCGTTCTTGCCGGTCGTGGTGACCGTGTAGGAAGATCCGTCCACCCAGCCGGCCGCGGGGGCGAAGATATAGTTCCAGTCGGAGGGGATCGGGGAACCGGCGGCGACAAGCACGTTGGTGGAATCGGAAGCGAAGTAGCCGCTCCTGTCGCCCTCCGGATCGTGCCAGTATTCGCCCGACCTCTTCTGCAAGACCATCCACACTTCTTCCGTGTAGACGTTGGCCGTGCCTCCGATCCTGCTCAGGGCGGAATAGTACTTGATATCCGGCCCGGCGGGCATAAGCAGTTTGGTCGCCGCGTTGGCGGCCACGTATTTGAAGTCCCTGCTGGAAACCGCCACCTGATAATTGTCCGCCAGATCCATGGCCGAGGATCTTACAACGTAGTAACAATCGGGATCCCATACCACCGGCGTGGCGTACTCCCAGGCTTTTGTGGCCTCGGAATATCCTGTCGCCGGGAACCATTGCGGCGCGGCACTGGCCCAGGCGAAGCCGTTCCAGTACTGCCCTTTCGTCACCAGGGAAGTACATTCGCCCTGGTTGTTATTCTCCCTGTTCTGCACCGAGATATAGACCCGCTTTATGGCGGAAGTGGAAATATCCACGGCCGTGCCGGTCAGCACGCCGACAAGATCGCGTTCGCTGCCGTCGGGCGGCGGGGGATTGGTGACCGCCGACGCCGGCGCGCTGGAATCCACCACCAGGTCCGCGTATTTAGCGGCCGGATCCGTCATATTCGAAGCCCTGTCCCTGGCCCAGATATTTATCCTGTATTTCCGGCCCGTGGGATTCGTGTCCCATCTGGCCCAATAAGTGGTCGAAGGCAGCACCGTATAATTGACGCTCCAGGAACTGACGAACACGGAAGCTTCGAGCGTGGACACCGTCACCGCCCAGGTGCTGCCGGTCCAGTAATAATTGTCGGAGGGCGTATGCCCGGCGTCGGTGAGGTCCTGGATCTTGTAATAGACCTTGTCCACTCCGGACACCACATGGCCGCCGGCCGCATCCGGGTCGCTCACCGTGCCGGAGGCCAGGGAGGTGGAATAGACATAATTCACCGCGCTCGTGGAGAACGTCACCGACTCCACGGTGGGCGTGGTGAAGTCTATGATAAAGGCGGAAGTGGCGTAGGCCGTCTCGTAATTGGTATAGGCCCCGGCGGTGTTCCTCGCATAATCCAGGCCCTGGGTCTGCGCCTCGTACCTGTAGCCTTCCAGGAAGTCCGCGGGCTGGCTGATATATTTATTCCACGCGCTCAGACTGCCGGAAACGGGCTGCACGAACGTGTCCGCGCCGGCCCAGCTTCCGTCCCAGTTATACCAGCCCCTGACCTGGGCGGAGTCCAGCCTGCTTATGCGGATCTTGACTTCCTGCAGGCCCGACGGATAACTCCCCGGATCGGCCGCCGTACCGAAAATATAGGCCGGCCTGTAACTGAGATACGCGCTGACACCGTCGTTCATCACCGGCTGGGTGGTAACCGAGACCGGCGGGGCGGCGTCTATCAGGATCTGTCTGCCGTAAGAATCCATGTCGGCGTCGGTTATCACCGGGACATTGCCCACCAGATCCGCCGCTCTGACCATAAGGCGGTAATTTCTGTCGCCGGAGAAGTTGGCCGTGTTAAGCCGCGTATAAACCCAGGAAGAACCCGAAATGTAATAAGCGGCGGTGCTCCAGACTACGCAGCCCGCGTTGTTACAGCCCGGATTGACGAAGCCGCCCGCTCCGCCGACGGCCTCCGGGTCCCAGTAAGAACTGTCGCTCTCTTTTTCTATAGCGAGCCTTACGTTTTGCGGGTCCACTCCCGAACCGGGGCTGTCCGCGGCCGTTCCGTTTATCTGGGTCAGGCTGGAGAAAGCGGCGCCGTTGACCGGGAAGACGACGGTGGAGATCGCGTTGGTGGTGTCCACCGTGAACGTGGTCTTGTAGAGAACAAGCGTCTCGTTCCCGGCGTCGTCCGTCGCCCAGACCTGGATCTGCACTTTTTTGCCGTTCAGCGCGCTCCAGACGGGGAAATCCGAGTCCTTCTTCCATTTGGACCAGTCCGCGGTGCCGTCCTTAACGGCCGTTATCCTGGATTCGCCGCCGTACGTCCAGGTGGAACCGGACCAGTTCCAATAAGAGCATTCGGCGGGACAATTGTCGAAATTGGTGGAGGTGGACAAAGCCAGCTCCACCTTGTTGATATAAATGTCCCCCAGCGCGTCCGTGGCCGTTCCGGACACCAGGCTGAGCGTTTTGAGGTAGTCCACCCTGGGCGCCGTGATATAGAGCGCCGGTTCGGTTATATCGAACGTGAACTTTATATCCGTCGGCATCACGCGCCCGGCGGCCGGGTTGCCGGCTTTATCTTTCACCCGCACGCGGATGGTATAACTCTTCCCGTCCTCCATCTGCCCCGCGCCGATAGGAGGCCGAGTGAACCCCCAAGTATCCGGATCATTTCCGGGGACATAATACGCATTTGTGGACAGGTACACTTCGCTGACCGCGGTGAACGACGAGCCGTTCCACCAGGAACCGGCGACCGGGGGATTCGCCGAAGAGATGGCCACGGCGACGCTCATAATATTGGAATCCGGGGTCTCGGGGTTGACGGCCAGATCGTCCGCCGTGCCGGAGATCACAGTAAGACTGGCGTTATTGAGATTGGCGTTATTTACCGGGAAGGTCACGGCGGCGCTCGGCAGAGTGACGTCGAACATGAAACTCTGCGGGCCAACGACCGTGGAGGTGCTTCCCGGGTAGTCCTGCGCCCAGGCATAGATCTCGAACTTTCCGGTGCTGCTGGCCACGCTCCACTGCGCGTCGCCGCCGAGAGTGTACAGCCAGTTGGGCGGGCCGCTCAGGTTCAGCACGGGTATGGTGCTCACCGAAGCGCCCCAGGCGACCCCGAGACCGTCCCCGTCGGCGTCGCTCAGATACTGCCCGTCGGAAGTCCTTTTCACCTTTATGAACACGGATTTGACCGAACTGGAAACGTCCACGGCCGTGCCGCCGATGCTGAGGAAGCTGTTGAAGATCTTCAGCGTCGCGCCGGGAGCGCTTATCGCCACCGCCGGGCCGGTGTTGTCGAAAGTGAAAGTGGAACCCCTTACGCTGCCCCAGTTTTCCGCGTTTCCGCCGCCGTCCGCGCTGTCGATGCCGGAAGACGTTATGTAATAGGAAGCCCCGGCGACCAGCGCCGGCAGATCCGCGGTTATGGCCCACGAACTGGCGTAGACGCTCACCTGCGCGTTGTCCGACTGGAGGGTGTAGTCCCCTACCCAGCCTGCGGTGTTCCAATAACCGTTATCCTGGAAGCTGTAAAACTTGACGTACACTTTGCCCACGCTTCCCGGATTCACCCCGCCGACGTTGTCGGCCATCGTGCCCGTTATAGCGGTAAGAGTGGCCACAAAAACGCCGGAGCCCTGCGTCGGAACGGCCAGCGCCGTCTGCGGCGCGGTGTTGTCGTACACGAAGGTGGAGGTGCCGTAGACAAGCGAATAATTGCCGGCCTTGTCGCGGGCGCGCACATTCAATTCGTACTCCCGCCCGTTCCCCTCCATATCGTTCCTGAGAGTGGCCGAGTCCACGAACCACTTGGTCCAGTCGGGAGTCCCGGCGGGCTCGGTGGCCGCGGCGACGAACCAGGCGTTCTCGGCGCTGGTCAGCGGCAGGTCGAAGCCGTAATTCCCGCCCACAAGCTGGCCCGCGTCCCAGTACTGGGAGAGCGCGGTATTGCGCTTAACCCGTATTTCGACCCGGCCCACCCCGCCGTTGGCGTTATCCGCCGCGGTGCCGCGGATGTAGGAGACGTCCTTCGTTCTGGCTGTGTCAAGCGGCAGCGTCACCGCGGCCGTAGGCACGTCCAGGTCGAACGAGAACGCCGCCGAACTGACCGCCGTCTGGACGTTGGACGCCATGTCGGTGGCGCTGGAATACACCACGTACTGCACGTCGCTGGCCCAGGGCGGCGCTCCGCCAAAATCATACGTCCAGGAGGCCGGCGTCCCCTTGGCCGCGAACCAGCCGGGGCAGGCGGCCCAGCTCCCGCCGGGAACGTAACAGGTGCCGCCGGTTTTCCAAATGCTGAGCGCTATCGTGCTCACCAGCACGTTATCCGCGCTGCCTCCGGAAATGCTGTTGAGCGAGGTATAGAGCTGGCCGTTCACGGGAGCCGCTATGGAAGCGGACGGGGGCTCGTTATCATAGGCGAACGTGTAATTGTAGGTGCTCGCCTGCGGGGGGACCGCCGCGTCCATTACCCGCAGTCTCACGAGATACTGTTTGCCGTTCTCAAGGCCGGGCCGCGTCCAGTTCCAGACGTCCGGAGTGCCGGGAGGATTGTTAGTGTAGCTGTCGGTGGTCCTATACACCGATTCCGAGAAAGCGTCCGTGAAGCCGGAGCCGTTCCACCACGAATTACCCGCCCCCGCCGCGCTCGAAGACAGCGCCACCTTCAGGCTTCCTATATCGGCCGGCAGATCATCCGCCGTCCCGGAAATGGCGGTCAGGGCCGCGTTCACATAGCCCCCGGCGGAGGGCGACACCAGCGAAGCCGTCGGCTTCACCAGATCGAACACCACCGAAACGCTGTCCACCCCGACCGAGAAAGCCGTCTCCTCGTTGCCTATCGCGTCCAAAGCCTTGGCGCTTATCACGTAACGCACATTGTGCTGCCACGCCGGCATCATGGAATACAGCCAGCCGGGCTGCGTGCTTATCCACACCTCCCCGCTCTTCCACTCCTGCGCGTCCCCGTCCCAGTAGGTCGTGGTGTCGGACGTCAACCGCTGCAATTTAATCTTCACCTGGCCTATACCGGCGCGCACATACGCCGCCCCCTGCGGCTCGTCCAGGCTCGTGCCGGAAATATAGCCCAGCGCGCTCACCGTGGAAAGATTAACCGGATAGGCCGCATTCGTGACCGGCGAGGAATAGTCCACGCTGAACGTGGAGCCCTTCACATAGAAAACCTCGGCATTGCCGCCCGCGTTGGCGTTGTCCACGGCTGAAACCGTCACGTAATACGACGCCCCGCTCGCCAGGTCCGACGGCGGCTTCGGCAGATTGGCCGTCCTGGTAGTGAAAGAGTCCGTGAACACGTCTATATACGCGGGCGATGTTATCGTGCTCACGCCCGCGCCCCACTGGTTGTCCACCACGCTCCAGTAATAGCCGTCGCTCAGCCGCCTGATCTGCATGCGCACCGCCGTCGCCTGGCCCGTATTATAGCCCGTAGCGGTCTTGTCCGTCATCCGCCCGGACAGAACCGGCAGCGAGCTCACGAAGATATTGCCCTCCGCGGGGAACGTCATCGTGGACACCGGCGCGCTTATATCGTAGATCGCCGTCTTAGTCGAATACGCAAGCGAATACAAGCCCGTCCGGTCGTAAGCGCGCGCCTCATAGCGGTACTCGTGCCCGCATTCGAACGCGGCCGCGCTCGACACGCTCCAATTCAGCCACCCGTTCGACGTCGCCGCGTTGAACCACGCACTCTCGGCCTGCGATTCCAGCAGATTGAACGCCAGAGCGCCGGCCGGATCGGCGTATTTGCCCGAAGTCACGTCCTTTATCCGCGTCTGCACGCGCTCCAGCGCGCCGTACGACCCCGCGTCCGACGACGTGCCGTAAAACACCGTGAAGCCCCCGCTCGCCAGATCGCGCGCGCGCCCGGCCTCGGGCGTCGAAATATACACTTCCGGACGCGACGTGTCGTATGTGAACGACACCGAGCTCGTCCCCACATCGAACATATCCTGAACGTTGGAAGCCGTGTCGGAGGCGCGCGCCACCAACACGTACCGGTTCCCGTCCGCGAACGAAACCCCGGAAACCGTCCACTGCGCCAACGTCCCGCCCGCGGGAAAGAAGCCGGGGCACCCGCCCGCGAACGTGCTGCCGTTATAGCACCCGCCGCCCAATTGCTGGATGGAGACGAACACCGTGCTCACGCCCACCCCGTAATCGTTCGTGCTGCCATACACCGTGAACGGAGCGCTGTAATACGCGCCGTTCACAGGCACGCTTATCGTAGCCGTCGGCTTTACAGCGTCATAGGTGAACGTGTATTGCTGCTCGGACGGCGGACGCTCGTTGCCGGAACCGGAATCGCCGGGCACGGCCCAGTCGCGCGCGCGGAGCCTTATCAGGTACTGCTTGCCCGTCGCCATCTTAGCGTCCGTCGGCCTGGTCCAGTTCCAAGTGTCGGACGTGCCGGGGGTATTATTAGTATAAGCCGACGTCGCATAGTACACCGCCTCACCGAACGCCGAAGTGAAGTCGGCGCCGTTCCACCACGAACTGCCGGCGCCCGTCGAACTTGATGACAAAGCTATTTCAAGGCTCCTGATATCCGCCGGGGCATCATCCGCCGTGCCGGAAATGGGGCCGTTGGAGGCGTTCATATAGCCGCCGGGAACCGGCGACAGCACCGTCGCCGTCGGCCTCAACAGGTCGAACAGCACCGAGATAGTGTCCACGCCCACCGCAAAATCGGTCTCCTGGTTGCCCGCCGCGTCCACCGCTTTAGCGCTTATCGCGTACCGCACATTGTGTTCCCACGGCGGCATGATCGAATACAGCCAGCCCGGCGACGTGCTTATCCACAACTCGTTCTCTTTCCATTCGGACGCTCCGCCGTCCCAGTACGTTGACGTGTCGGCCGTCAGCCGCTGGACGCGCAGCTTGACCGCGGCGATCCCGGCGCGCACAAAAGCCGCGCCCTGCGGCTCGTCCAGACTGGTGCCGGAGATATAACCAAGCGAACTTCTGGTGGAAAGATTAACGGGGTACGCTATGCCGGTGACCGGCGAGGAATAGTCAACGCTGAACGTAGAACCTTTGACATAGAACAGCTCGGCGTTACCGACGGCGTCCGCATTATCCACAGCCGAAGCTGTGACGTAATAAGAAGCGCCGCTCGCCAGATCGGTGGGTGGCCTGGGCAGACGGTTCGTATTGGTGGTGAACGAATCCACAAAAACGTCTATATACGCCGGTGAAAGTATGGTGCTGACGCTCACGCCCCACTGGTTGTCCACCGCGCTCCAGTAAGCCCCGTCGCTCAGCCGCCGGATCTGTAACCGCACCGCCGCGACGCCGCTTAAATTCAAACCGGTGGCCGTCTTGTCCGACATGCGGCCGGACAGCGCCGGCAGCGAGCTCACGAAAATATTGCCCTCGGCCGGGAACGTCATCGTGGACACGGGCGCGGTTATATCGTAAATGGTCGTCCGCGTGGAATAATTAAGCGACGGCCAGCCCGTATTGTCGTATACCACCGCCTCATAACGGTACTGGTGGCCGCACAGGAACGACGCCGCGCTGGACACGCTCCAGTTCAGCCACCCGTCCGACGTGGCCGCGTTGAACCACGCGCTCTCGGCCTGCGATTCCAGCAGATTGAACGCCAGCGCCGCGGCCGGATCGGCGTATTTGTCCGCGCTTATGTCCTTTATCCTCACTTTCACCGACTGCAAAGCCCCGTAAGTCCCGGAATCAGCCGCCGTTCCCATGAACACCGTGTAGCCAGCGTTCACCAGGTTCCTCGACTTCGCCGCCGACGGCGTTGAGATATACACATCGGGCCGGTCGGTATCGTAGGTGAACGACACCGAGCTCACCCCCGCGTCAAAGACATCCTGCACGTTAGACGCCGTATCCGACGCGCGCGCCACCATCACGTAACGCTTGCCGTTGTTGAACGAAATATTGGGAACCGTCCACGCCGCGAGCGTCCCGCCCGCGGGGAAGTAACCGGGGCAGCCGCCCGCGAAGCCGGAGCCGTTATAACAGCCCGTGCCCAGTTCCTGGATGGAGACGAACACCGTGCTCACGCCCACGCCGTAGTCGTTCGTGCTGCCGGCTATCGCGAACGGAGCGTTATAGTACGCGCCGTTCACAGGCACGCTTATCGTAGCCGTCGGCTTCACCGCGTCGTACGTGAACGTATAGTTATACTCGTTCCAGTTGGCCGGCAGGGCAAGGTCGACCGATTTCACCCGCATAAGATAGGTCTTGCCGGTCTCCATATAACTTCCGCCCGGACGTGTCCAGCCCCAGGTGCTGGTCTGGACGCCGGAAACATAAGAGGTGGTGCTGCCGTACACAGCGTCGGCGTTCAACCCCGTAAAGCCGGCCCCGGTCCACCAGGTGTTCGCCGCGCCGATGGAGGACGAAGACAAAGCCACCGCCACGCTTGAGATATTGGCGCCGTAATCATACGCCGTGCCGGTGCTGGCGCCCTGCGAAGCGTTCATATAGCCGCCGTTCACGGGCGACAGTATAGCGACCGTCGGCTGATAAATATCGTAATAGAACGTAACCGAGCTCACCGCCGTCTGAGCGTTGGACCCAAGATCGGTGGCGCTGGAATAAACGATGTACTGCGTCTCAGGCTGCCACGGAGCGGAAGCGAAAGTATAGTTCCAGCTTCCCACGACGCCCTGGGCCTTGAACCAGCTCTGCGTACCCGAGGTAAATCCGCTGCCGGGGACATACCACTGGCCCGCGGCCTCCCGTATGCTGAGGGCCACCGTGCTCACACCGACATTGTCCGCGGAACCGCCGGAAAGAACGTTGAGCAAACTGTAATACCTCCCATCCAGGGGCGCGCTCACATTGGAGGAAGGGGCGCTGTCGTCAAAAGTGACGGTCGCGCCGATCACGTAGAAATCTATTTTGTTGGCCGGGGCCGAGTTATCCCTGACCGAAACGGTGAGGTAGTAAGACGTTCCCGAAGTAAGTTTCCCCGTAGGAACGGCATAGGTCCAGGGCGCGGAAACGCCGGCCGCGGAGCCGCCGAAATTGGCCGGGACCGACGCGAAAGATACGATAAAGTCGCTGGCGCCGGCGTCCCACCAGCCCTCGAAAGGCGGTCCCAGGCGTTTCACGGCAACCCAGACGCCGTCCCCGCTTCCTTTCGCCAGGATCTCGCCGGGCGCCCTGGCACCCCCGTCGCGCGCCGTCCCGGCTATGTCCATAAGCCGGATGACAGTCCCGCTCACCGGCCCGGTGGCGGCCGCCACCGGGATATCGCGGTCGATCGTGAAAGTTGCGGTGGAATACGCGGAACTAAGATTCCCGGCATTGTCCTCCGACTTCGCTTCCACCAGGTAGCGGCGGTCGGTTTCAAAAGTGAAAGTGGACGACCAGGCCGCTAAAGGGGCGTCCGCGTTATACCAGGCCTGGTCTCCCTGATAGTCCATAAGATTGTAGGCCTTGGCGGCCGGGTTCCAGTAGCGGCCGTCCCCGGCTCCCGCGTAATCGTTGTTCCACACGCGCATAGAGACCGTTTTCAGCCCCGAGGGGACGTCGGAAGCCGAACCAGAAACGGTCGCCTGCACCGCCCCCGTGGAAAGCCGGGGCGAAGTATAATCGGCCGCCGTCACGTCAGCCGGGAAAACAATGCTCTGGGAAGGGTTGGCCGCGTCGAAAACAAAAGTGAAATAGGACTCCGTAAGCATAGCGCTCATGTTATGCGCCCTGTCCGCGGCGCGGGTGCGGACGCGGTAGTAATGCGAACTCTCCCAGGTGGGGGTGGAGGCGCCCGTAAAGCCCCAGTCCGCCGTTTCCGGGTCTATCGGATTACCGTTATTATGGGTCATGGTCAGGGAGGTGGTGGCGTTCCAGATCTCCGGTTCCACGGACCAGACCCGGCCGGCGGCGTTCCAGTAATCGCCGGTATCCGTATTCGCGAAACCCCTGTCCTCTATCGAAAGCTGGACGCTCTCTATTTCCTGCGCCGTTTTAAGGTCGTCGCCGCGCGCGGTCCCCGAAATAGCGGCAAGCGACTTGATATAAGTATTGCCCGCCGTGTCCGGGACCAGCAAAGCGACCGAGGAAATTGAAACGTCATAGGTGAACACCATATCGGCCAACGGGGTGGCGTTGCCCGCGTTGTCCGTCATCTTCACCGACACCGTGTAATCGGTTCCGTTGCCCCACGACGGCAGATTTTTGCCGGTGGTCCCGGGGAAGGTCCAGTTTTCGGTCCCGCTCACAACCAGCCAGGCGTCGTCCTGAACGTTTATCGTAAAACCGTTCACGCCGTTCCAGTAGTTGGCCCCTTCTTTTATAGTTATCTCCACCCTTTTTACGCCAGACGGCGTGGTCCCGCCGCCCAGGTCCACGGCGGTGCCGGAAATGGCGTTGATGAGCCTGGCAGCGATGCCGGAAGCCGGCGCGCCCGCGCCGCCGTAAAACACGCCGTTCACCGGCAGCGTGGACACCACCGTGCCGCTGGCCTTGTCAATGCTGAACGTTATGGTGGAGGTGGTCATCACGCCGTTCAGATCCTCGGCGTCCACGGCGGCATAATAGGGATTTTTAGTCACGTCCAGCGCTGAGGCCGGCGGCAGATCGGCCGACACGCTCCAGGCGGACGTTCCGGAGGTAATGGAATAAGAGGCCGTCTTGTTCAATATGCCCGGGGTGGCGCTGAAACCGGAAACCCAGTCCCAGAAGTATTTAGTGCCGCCGTCCTCGTAATAGAGCCTGACCTTTATGCCGTTGGCGGCGCTGTCCTTGAGACCCACAAAATCTCCGTTGGCGGTACCGGCTATCTGGGCTATGCCGTTCAGGTAGGTTCCGGCCGCCGGCGTTCCGATGAAGACCGAAGCCGGGGTATCGTCCACTATAAATCTATGATAGCTGGCCCCGCCGTAGGCGAACGAATCCTGCACGTTGCCGTCCACCGTCCCGTCGCTTTTGCGCGCCAGGTCCCTGGCCCGCGCCTGTATGAAATATTCCTTGTCGCTCACCCACACTTCCGGGCCCAGCGTTTTCTTCCAGGGCGTGGTACTGTTATCAGTGGCGTAGAGCCAGGCTTCGGGGTTGGAGACGTCGAAATCCGCGCCGTCGAAATAGCGGCTTGTGCCGCTCTCCAGATGCCACAGCTTATATTCGGTGGGGGCCAGATAATCGCCTGTGTAGTAGCCGCCCTGGGCGTCCGAGGCGGTGCCGTTGAGGGCGTCCAGACCAGCCAGTTGCGAAGACTTGTAGCTCTGGTTATGGGCCGGTTTTGTGATATAGGCCGTGGGCGAGCTCTTGTCTATATAGAATACGAAGCTGGACTTGTTGACCTCGAACGTGTCCTGGAGATTGGCCGCCAGGTCACGGCTCCTGGCCTTGATCAGATACCGCCCGGTGGTCATTTTGGAATTAAGCGCGACCCCGGCGTAAGTCCAGGGGTGGGGCGTCCCCAGGACGACCCAGGAAGACGCGTAATAGTCGAAAGCCGATCCGCCCCATTGTTTATTGTCCTGGTCGTAGGCGGTGAGCTGGATTTCGTCGTAGTTTAATCCCGAGATCCTGTTCCTCGGAGCCACATCCGGCGCCGGATCGTTGGCGGTGCCGGCCAGCATGAGCAGTTCCTTGTAGACATAACCGGCGACGGGCTGCGTCGTCACCGCCACCGGCGGCGTGGTATCGTACACTATGCTTAGCGGCGCGATAGGCGGGTCGGTCGCGCTTATATTAAGCGCCTCGTCGTAAGGCCTGAGCAGCAGATCGTACTGGTAGCCGGTGCCCAGCCCCCAGCCCGCGGCCGCGGCCGTGGACCAATCTATAGTACCGCAGGACACGCCGTTACAGCTGCCGTCCGAACTGCCGCCGCCCGGCACCGCCAGGGTTATATCGGAAGAAGTGTCGCAGGCGCCCCATACCCCGGAATTGCGGCACTGAAGCGTGTCCGCGTTCTTTATACGCAGCTTCAGCCCCGTAAGATAGAGACTGCCCAGGTTATTGGAATCCTGCGCCGTGCCCCGGATCTCGGTCAGGGAACTGCGCGGCCCGGCGGAGGGAATAGTGACGCTGCCGGACGGCGGCTGGGTGTCGGAATAAATAATGAAACCGCTGCCGCCCCTGGCGGACGGCAGAGAGCAGTATTCGTCGTCCTCGCACTGACCGCCGGGGGAAGTTCCGGCCGAGCGTATGGTGAACGAGGAATTGGAGGGTTCCCAGGCCATTGTGGAGATCGTAAACTGCCAGTTCCCGGCCGCACCGGAAGTGGACACCGGGGCGTTCCAGAACGGAGCGGCGACATATTCGCCGCTGGAAGCGTACTGCTTCCAATCCTGGCCACTGGAATTTTTGGTTACCCTCACCGCCACCGACACGGAGTACACGCTGGTGCCGGAGATGCTGGCGAGGGAGACGGGCTTTACCCTCTGGTTAAGGGTCGGCGCCGCAACTACGGTGTCCGGCAGATTTTCCGCGAACCTGAACCGCCTGTCATAATCGTCCCTCGCTGGCAGGACCGCGCCGGCAACATTCCCCGCCTTATCCTTGCCCCTGGCCGTGACCCTGTAAACGCTCTTCGGCGAGAGGAAGCCGGACGGAATGGGAAAAGTCCAGTTTGCGCCCGCGACCGTCCCCGAATCCAGCCATATATCGCAGGTGCCCGGCGCTCCCGGCTCCACCCAGCCGCTTCCGTTCCAGCACTTGTTATCGGAGTCTCCGTCGGAGCAGCTGTCCAGGTTAACGTTCGTCTTTTCGCGTATAATGCGCAGCCTGACCACGTCCATTTCTCCGGTGGGCACGTCCGCGGCCGTACCGGCCAACTGGGTAAGGGCGGTGAATTTATAACTGTCGGCGCACTGCTCGGCCGGGGCCGGAGAAGTTATGGCGGAAGAAGGGGTCGAAAGATCCACTGTGAAATAATTGGTGGTATAGCTCAGTTGCAGGTTCCCGGCCAGGTCAACGGCGCGCGCCACCGCGTAATAGGTCGCGTTATCGGCCAGCTTCGTCCGGTCTATGTAATATTCCCAGGTCCCGGACGACTTGCCCATGACGGAGGTCCCGTCGTTATACCAGGAAGGCAGCACGCCGTAATTGAAATGGGGCGTTGACTGCGCCACGGTGAAGTCGGCGCCGTCCCACCATTTATTGTCGGACAGCCTCTGGAAGCCCACCTGAATGCTCTGCGAAGCCGTTGTGGTGCCCAGCCCGGCCTCGTAATCGCGGGGCGCGGCAAAGGGCGAATAATCGCCCGCCGTGCCGGTGAACGTGGAGAACCTCTGATAAAACCCGTTATGCGCCGGAATGCCGGTAAAGTGCCCGCCGCCCGCGTCAGGAACCGCCGGCGCCGTAACGTCCAGGCCGAACGACGTCGTGGCATAAACCACCTGGTAATTTCCGGCCGCGTCCGTGGCGATGGAGACAACCTCGTATTTATATCCCTCGTCGAACAATCCGGAAGTGAGAGTGTTGCTGTTCCAGGCCGCGTTGGAATTTATCCCGTCGCCGGTGACCGCGGCGGGCAGAATAAAGCCGGTATCGGCGCCCCAGCCACCCACGCCGTTGTAGTAATCATAGCCGTCTCCGCCCGAAGCCGTCCTGCGGAGCTTCAGCTTGACCACGCTGATGCCCGACGCCATGATCTGGGCGGAGCCCAGCGAGGTGTCCAGGGTAGTGCCGGAAACAGGCAGAACCGCGGACTGCGAGAAAAGATTCTGGGCCGGGCTCGTGGTCACCGACACCGGCCGGTCGCGGTCTATGGTGAACTCATTATAACCGTCGGCCGGCGCCGTGCTGGCCCTGCTGGCGTTGCCGGCGTAGTCCACGGCCCGCGCGTACAACCTGAACCACTGCGGATTGGCCAGCCCCGCGAAATAGGTGTTCAGCGCGGAATTGGAGAACGTCCAGCTGTCTACGTGCACCGCGCACTCGTGCCAGGACGAGACGGCGCTGTACGCGCTGAAACCCGCGCCGTCCCAGAAATCCCCGTTGGCGTTAGAGAAAGCCGCGTACACTTTCTCCACTCCGGAGCCGGCCACGTCGGCGTCCGCGGGATCGGGGTCTATATCGGCCTTGGGGCCGGAATACTCTGCCACGCTCTGATGCTTGCCCGAAGCGGCCGGATAGCCCACCGAGGCCGTGGGAGAGGAAATGTCGTAGCGGAATAGCGCCGCGGTGGCGGAGCCGTCATTCTGGTTGCCCGCCTGGTCGGAGGCCAACAGCCGCACCTGGTAACGCACGCCGTCCCGGAAGATCGTCCGAGCCGTGAAATAGGAGTCGGAATAAACGTAAGACTCCCCTGACAACGTGGCCGGCAGGGCGGCCGCGCTGGAGTAGAACACCAGGCCGTTCCAGTTCTCGCCCGGGTCCACCGTCGCGGTGGCCAGCCGTATCTGGAAACTCTGGGAAACGCGCACGCCCGGAGACACGTCGTAGGCGGTGCCGGCGATATTCGGCAATTCGCCGGCCCTATGCGCCGTCTTATTAGGCAGCGTTATCGAAGTGACCGGCGCAGCCCCGTCTACCACGAACACCCTGGAATCATACGGCGTGGTCTCAACGGAGGTTTCCGGCGTGCCGGCGAAGGCTCTCACCATGACCTTGAGCTGATTGGCCCCCGCCGGCCAGATCGAAGTGAGCCCGTCTTTCACCCAGGCCGTGGTCTTGACCCCGACCCAGCCGCAGGTGGAGATACCGGCGGAATAGTAGTTATCGTACTCGTAGCCCGAAGCCGAGACCGCGCAGACGCCGGTCAGATACGCGGCTGTGGAAACCCAGTTGTTACCCGCGCCCGTCCAGACTTCATCCGGATTGGCCGTGACGTTGATGATCCGCATCTGCGCGGTGCTGGCGTCGGACAGCGTGCCGACTATCTGCGTGAGCTCGGACGGCTTGGAATGGGAGTTCGCCGCCGGCGCCGTGACGGCCGATTCCGGAACCGGAGCGGTTTTCCTGAAGTATACGTGCTGGGTTCCCGAAACGGGGGCGGAAGGGAACGGGGTCTCCTGGCCGGCCTTGTCGAACGTCCTGGCGTATATGTGGTATTTGCAACCCGCCTTCAAAACGCCGTTGGCGGGGATGGAGCCCCCGGACACCGTCCAATTGGAGCCGTCAAACGACGTGGAGGCGCCCCAGGCCGCCGGGGAAACATTATCCGGCGCGTATCCGCCCGGAGCTATATCGAACGCGCCGCTGACTATGTTCCAGTAGGAATTGGCCCCGCCGCAGCCGGCGTAATCCTCTTCGTAAAACGCAGCGCGCAAAGCCGCCGTGCTGTTCTCCAGTATCCCGGAGCCGCTCAAGCCGGTCCAACTGTCCGCCGCCGTACCGGTAATCGCCGCCGGAAAGCCCGCCAGATCGCCGCCGCTGGCCGCCGGAGCGGTTATGTATGTTTTTGGCGTGGATCTATCCACCCACAAGTTTTTTTCGTTGAGCCCGGCGGTGAAAGACGTTTCCTTATTGCGGCTGGTGAACGTGGTGGCGCCCGAGGCGTCCGCCGAATTATCCAGAGCGCAGACCCTCACCTGATAGCCCTGGCCGTCGGTCATGGCGGCCCAGAGCGTGCCGGCGCCGGCCTGGGCCTGAAGCGTCCAGCTGCTGGCCGAGATGGTCATTTCCTGCCAGCTAGAAGCCGACGTTCCGCAGACCGAGCCGCCGTCCTGGTAGCAGAGCTTGTCGAAAGCCGTCCCGCCCCAGCACTTATTGGCGTCGCCGTCGTTGGTGTAACGTATCTCGGCGTAAGCCCTGAAAATAGTGTTGCCGGCGGCCGGGCCAGTCGCCGGACGGTCGCTGGCCGTGCCCAGCAGATATTGCAGGTCGTAGCCGGAGACGGCGCTGTACCACTGGCCGTGCGCCGGAGCGATCACCGAAGAGGTCGGCGAGACGATATCGTAGTAGAAATTCCTGTCCACTACGGTATAAGAGGACTCTATATTCCTGTAACTCCCGTCCGGCTGCTCCACCTTGTCCTGAGCCCAGGCGTAAACCTTGAACGCCTCGCTGCTGCCGGTTATGCCGCCCCAGAACAACCCGAAGTTGGCGTGGCTCCAGGCGGTCGCCTCTCCGGGGCTGCCCTGGGTGACGGCCTGCGCGGGGTCGCCGCGGCCGGCCTGCCAGCCCGAGCCGCCGTTATACCAGTAGCCGTCGCTCAGCCGCTGTACGCCTATATTCATGAGGTCAATGCCGCTCTGGCGGCTGGTCAAAGGCTTGTCCTGCACCACGCCGCTGACTGTCGGTTGGCCGCTGAAAAACGTGTTTTCCGTCGGGAACGTAACAGTGGCTTCCGGATCGGAGGCGTCATACTTGAACGTGATAGTGGAATAAGCGGCGGAATAATTGCCCGCATTGTCCATGACCCTGACTATCAGCGCATACTCCTCCCCGTCCACCCATTTGGCCGCTTTGGTCACGTCGGAAGCGTGCCAGATCTGGTAGGGGATCGTCGTGGTGCTTTCCGCCGCGTTCCAGATAGCCGCGGTCTGATCGCACCAATCATTCGGCCCTTTAGCGCCTCCCGCGCAGGTGCCGGTGACGCCCTTGGTCCACTTGGTAAGGCCCCCGCTGCCGGGATACTCAAGCCGGTATTCCACCTTATTGACCCCGCTGGTGGAATCGGAGGCGTTGCCGTTGGGATCGTCCAACCCGTTCAATCCGTAAGCTCCGCCGTTCACCGCCGGAGAGCTTACGGAGATTGTGGGCTTGTCGGCGTCGAACTTGAAAAAGCGGGTATAAAGCGGGGTGGCGGCCGTGCCGGTGGAATTGCCGGCGCCGTCCAGGCCGTAGACCTCCAGCCGGTATTCCCGGCCGTTCTGCCAACCGCAGGCGGGTCCGCCGTAGGGCCCGCACGCCCCGCCAACCGGAACGGCGCTGAAACCGCAGCTCCATGTCCCGCCGGCGCCGTTCAGCGTGCAGTTGGCCTGTCCACCGCTCTTTTTAGCCTCGAACCAGGCGTTATCCGGCTGGATATTGGTGAAGCTCAGCGTCCCGGTATCCAGGTAAAGCGTGGTGGCCGTGACGTCGAAAATCCTGAGCCTCACGTTCGGATTCTGCAACGCCTCCACCACGGGAACATTGTCCGAGATCGTCCCGCCCATGGAAGAAGCCGCGTTCTTCCAACTGACGGCGCAGCCCGCGCCAGCGGTGCACGTGGAGACGTTCGCCCACTGCGACTCCAGGGTGACGGTCGGCACCGTAATATCATAATAGAAAACCGTTTCGGTCGGAGACGCCGCGCCATTCGGAGCGTAGCCGAGCTGGCTCAACCGATCCAATGCCTTCGCGCGCAACTTGTATTTCCATCCGTCCACCCAGGCCGGCCGGCGCAGATCCCCCGATGCCGCAGTAATGTTCACGCTGTTGGCGGCGGTGGGCGGCGCGAACTGCATCTGGGGACTGGCCGCGGTGGAAAGCCAGGTTTCATTAACCGTCCAGGAGGAACCCGTCCAGTAACGAGCCGTATCCGTATCCGCCTGGAGCGAAAAATCCACCCTGCCCACGCCCGAGATATCGCTGAAAGACATGGCTATATCGCTGGGCGAGGCTATGATTTGTCCGCCGGGAGGGGAAGTGATGTTAATGACGGGACGCTTGCGATCCATAGTAAGCGTAACCACGCCGGCGCCCGAAGCGAGGCCCCGGCCTTCGTCCGATGTCCTGCCGCGCGTCTCTATACGGTACTGCTTGCCCTCCTCATCAGCCGCCTGGAAGAGATTCATGTCCAGCGTGGAATAACCCCAGGGCGTGGCGGCCGTCGCGGACTGCCATTCATCTTCAGGCGTAGAAAAACTGCCTGCGGAAGCGAAGGCGCTCCCGTTCCAGAGATAACTGTCGCTCAACCTGACAATACGCACATTGGAAGTGTTCTGCGAAATCCCCGCAATTGAATCCGCCAAACCGTCACCTGTGCCGTCATAACCCGCCGTACCGGCGATTGTAACGAATCCGGTTGTATAGCCTCCCAAAAGACCATTGGCCTCAACCGGATATGTAACCGCAGATATCGGACTTGTGACGGTGAAAGTTGACGGCTCCGAAACAGTCAAGCCGTCCGGATTCCTGATTGTAAGCGCATATGTCCCCGCGACGGTATTCGTAGAGATTTTGAGCTTAACTATAAATGAAGAATTGGTGACACTGGTTATAGAATTTACCGACACGCCTGCCGTGACCGAGACAGTCGGGAGGCCGGTTGACCCCCAATTTTCAAAATTTCCGCCGTTGATCGCTATATCCCTGGTGATAGATGACGTCCCAGTGTTGTCCGGAAAAATACCGCCGGAAAGGCGCGCACCGTTATCCTCATCCACGAAAGAGGTGGTAGAGGGATTTGGTATCTTAAAAACACGCTCACCGGACGCTCCCGTAGTTCCACCGTCCGGGTTCACGATGCGTATATCATAGGGAGTCGCTGACAAGGCAACCGTAGTAGATATTTTTACCGTCAGCCTTATCTCCGTGCCAGAAGTAAACGTCAGGGTACTGACAACAATGGCTGATTGAGCCGCCCCGCCAGAAAGTATAGATGCTAATGGATCTTTGCCGCCATATTGTCTAAAAGGATTAGAGGGGGAGGCGGTAATAACGTAGTCATACACGTTCGAATTCAACCAGGCATTCACAGGAGACGTGGCAACTGAAACTATTGCGGGTACGGCCCAACCGGAAGTGACGCTCTTGTCAAAATATACTCCGTCGCTCTGCTGCCAAACGAAGGGTATGGCATCCGGCCTGGTCACTGAATAGGCTATGGATGGATGCGCCGGAGTGGCTGAAGCCTCCGCCCATTCAGTTTGTTCCACCCAATCGGTTCCGAGCGTTGTTGCGGTAGAGTAACAGGTAAGGCTCTGGAGATCGGAGGTGGATGAAACAAAAATCATGTACAGTGTATCAGAATTGAATCCATTGGCTGGATCGGCTTTGGCGATGCCCAGCGAAACATTTTTAAACACCTGCCCGCCCACCGCATTATCTCCTCTTAAGTTTGCATCGCCATAACTTATGTCCCATGCGGTATTCCACGTTCCATCGTTATTGATGCGTCCATACCATATATCCTCCTGGCAGTCTACCCAGACCGCGTGGAGATTCCCTGCGGAGTCCGTAAGCATGGACACATTGTTGTCAAAGCCGGTTTGGTCGCAACTTAACCCGGTGAAAGTCGGGTTACCCGTGCCGGCATCCGCGTACGAATCCTCATTTTGGTGGATTCTGGGAGTAACTGCTGCCACATTAGCGATATCCAAAGATGCGGCGATAACTCTCTGCGCCGCGACCGGATGTGGGAGCAGAACCGGATAAGCCAGAGAATCGTTATCGGTGCCAGCTTCGCTGCAGTCAGCGTCACCATCATCAAATCGCCAGGTGCCCGCAGGATCGGTCAGATTATCGTCATATACGATATAGCCGTCAAGCATATCCACACCCGGCAAGGCGCCGTTATCTGTCAGCAAACCGCTTATCCAGACTTTATTCGTAGAATCCGTGGGATGAACCATAAGTCCGACCGGCCAGTTCTGACCAACGAATCCGCCGGAGCCTAACGTAGCGCGCAAGCAACCTGTAACACTCGGGGTGATATTAGAGGTTTTCTGATTACTTACCATTTGAATACCGGTTGAACTCACATTAAAACGCCTGATGAATATTTCCGGATAATAGCCAGCCGGCCTATCGGGCGCTCTAGAGGTAGAAACCGCCGCGATAACCTTTGTCGATATCCCCCCCTCGTACCAAATGTTGGGCTTTATGCCTACATCGGTATCGTACGCACCTCCAAGCCCACGAAAAAGATTCGTAGACGTCCACGGCCCCTCTCCCGTATACGACCAATAGGCCACGGTACTATCACTTCCTGTACCTACAACTATCACATAGCCGTTAGGAGTGGCTATCACTTTTCTCTGGTTAGAATTCTGTGTATTGCCAACACTGTCCACTACAACAGCAGCATACACTGTCAAACTCCCGGAGCAGAACAAGGCCAATAGCATAAGGACAAGGACAGAGAAAAAAGGGACGTTGCTTAATCGCTTAAATGCCGCAAAAGGCGCTCCCAAAAAGGCGGCGGGAGTCCTTTTGGCAATGCGGGCAAAAAACGAAGCCAAAACGGATTTTGAACTAAAAATTCCGTTGTTTTTTAAGCCCTTTTTATCTTCCGCTTTCAGCATAAATTCGGCTAAAACCCAAAAAGGTAGCGTCTACCTTTTTTACCTTCCGCTCTTGTCCAGGGCGGACTCCAAGATCCTGCGCACCACCGGGTTAGGCTCGACTCTCAGGGCTTCCTGCACAGCTCCGGTTGTGGAGGCATCGCCCGATTCCGCCAGGGCTTCAGCGATTTCCCGGCGTATGCCGGCTTCGGAGTGGGAGAGAAGCCCCAGGCAAACCGGCAAACCGGATTTATCATTTAGTTTGAGCAAAGCCCGGCAGGAAACCGCCCTTATCCTGTCATCCGGGGAATCCAGCCCCTTTTTAACCAGAGGCACGGCATCCGCTCCGCCTATTTCGCCCAAAGCCCGGATAGCCTCTTCTTCAACAAGCAGGGGCTGGTCAATTTTCGCACCGCCGGCTCTTTTGGCCCGCAGATCTTCAAGCTCCGTCTTGACCGCACCGCCGGCCTCCGGGGAACCGACTTTACCCAGGGAATTAAGGACCTGAGCCTTAAAGTCGGCATTCGCCCCGGCCATCAGGCCCGCCAGAGGCGCGACCGCCTCTTTAGCCCGCAATATCCCCAAAGCCCTGACGCAATAACCTTTAACCCCGGCGCTTTTATCCTTGAAGCATTGAACCAGAGCCGGGACAGCTTTCCGATCCCCGATCTCAGCCAGCGCCAGAGCCGCCTGGCCACGCACACTGGAACTAGTATCGCTCTTAAGCCGACTCGTAAGAGGCACAACAGCCTTGCCGCTTTTCAATCTGCCCAGGCTCCGGGTCGCGTCACCCCGCACGCCGGGATCGCCGTCGCCCAGCGACTTGATCAACTGCGGCACGGCTTTCTCCCCCCGTGATCCCACTAATTCCGCCAGCGCCTCCCGCCGCTCCTTAGGAGCGGCGGATAAAATATTCTTCTCCGCGGCGGCGCAAACCCCACCCGCCCCATAAACCAACAACACCACATAGGGGACGTTGCTTAAACGCTTAATTGTCGGCCAAAAACCCGCCAGAGCGGACTTTAACGCAAAGGTAGCGTCTACCTTTTGCGGGTTCCGGGGGGCACCAGCGCAAAAACGGGCAAGAACGGACCTGAATCCGCTTATTTTTCTCGTAATTTGACCGCTATTAAGTATCATAAGCACATTGACCGCAAACACCCTCAAAAAAGGCAGCGCTGCCTTTTTCTTCTTTTCGTTCCTTGAAAAGGCGCCTGGCTCCTTTTACTCGCCATCCAGCGGCAACTTTTTTATCGCATCCAGTATTCCCGGAAGCTCACTTTTGGCGATATTCCACAAGATGTCGTAGTTGACGCCAAAATAATCGTGAATAAGCTTGTCCCTTGTCCCCGCCATTTCTTTCCACGGTATTCCGGCATGCTTCGAAGTAAAAGATTTCGGAAGCTTTTTTACCGCTTCGCCGATAATCTCGACATTTCTGACGACCGCGTCCTGAGTCTTCAGATCCTCAAGAAAAGCCTGATAATCCATACCCCCGATATATTTCTCAATTCTTCCGGCAGCCTCTTTTATGTCCTCCAGCAGCTCCTCTGCATGCCGTTTAGACATATTTCAACCCCTTTCGGATACTATCAGCGGCGGTTTTCGTCCTGATGCCTTTAAGACCGTCCGGAGTAAGCACGTCCACTTTCCGGCCAAGCAGTTTTTCAAGATATTCGGCCAGGCGCATGAACTTTAAACCTATAGGCCTGTCAAATTCAATGATTAAATCCACATCGCTACTCTTCCCTGCTGTTCCGGCAGCGAACGAGCCGAAAAGCGCCAGTTTTTTGACCCCAAACTGCTCATGCATATAGGCCCGCTTGCCATTAAGCGCCGCCACTATCGTTCTCTGTGTCATAATCAAAATCTCCGCCTCTGGCAAAAGGTACCTGTTACCTTTGCACCGGTTCGGGGGCAATAGGTAACAGGCGCCTTTCTTCCATCAAAAAGGCAAAAACCTCTCCATTATTCAGCACTCCTGAATTGTTATATATTTTATTATATAAAGAGCCTGTTACAAAGTTGTTTCTTGCGCCATTTTCCGAAACAAATTTCATAACCAGGCCCTCCCTCACCCTCAAAAGGTGCCAGGCACCTTTTGGGGTACCTTTCAGACAGGCATAAAAAAAGACCGTTTTGGATCTCTTCGTCATGCCCCGGTAACAGGGCCAATAACCCGAAGACAGCCAAAACGGCCTAGATCGATATAAGATTCCGGATCCCGGATCCAAGATTCCGGATTGGGAACGGCAAACGGCTCCAATCCTGAATCTTAAATCTTCAATCTTGAATCCCTGTTGTCTTCGGCAACCTGACCCCCGCGTCACTTAGCGGGTCTCTGGCTTTGCGCCGCCGGCTTTCGCCGACTTTGCTATTATCGTGACCGAACTTAAACTGCCCCGTTAGAGTCGCACCGGCTGCTGCCACCGTCTCCACTTCCACCGTACCGCTCCTGGTGTCTACCGCACTTCCAGCTCGCTGACCGCACCCGACGCTTCACCCGACTGCTACCGCGCCTCTAACGGGGCACCACTCCACTCCGACACCGCTCTCTCGAACGAACGCCCGCACCACCAAAGCACAAACCTCGGCAAATCTCCGCTTCCAACTATATTATAGCAGATACCCCGGCTTTGTCAAGACCCAATTCTTGACATGTCAATGGCTGGATATGCAGATCCGGCTACCACCACTTGCCCTGCTTTAGCAGCATCACGGAATCGGCGGCGCTGAAAGGCAGGCCGCCGTAGAAAGTTCCCTGAAAAGTGACCCGAGACCATTTTCCCGCAGGCAGCTCCCTCTCAAGGGCCTTGCGGTCGAATTCGAGCGTAATGGTTTTTCGCCTGTACTTTTCCTCTTTTTTTAAATCTTTCCCTTTACCTTGGCCGCGAGCCTCGTCTTTATCATCGTCGCCGTCACAGTTTTCCTCTTCCCTGTGGGGATTAATGATCGCGGGGATCGGCGTTATTAATTGCCGGCCATCCACTTTCACGATCTTCACACTCAGCGGATCGATATCCGAGGCGGTTTTCCAACCGGAAACACGGAATCTGGCCAACACATATCTGCCATTACCCTTATCATTCAACATCTTCGGCTCAAGGTTCACGGACACCGTGGGCGCGGGGCGCTTCGCGAACAATCCATACAGCGAAAGGCTGCTAAGCCGCCCGGTTATAAAATTACCGTCATAATCAGCCGTCTGATCTGCGACATCGGCCCATTCGGTTCCGTTAAACCGCATCAGCTTTAGGTCGGTTTCATTGATTGGGCCTGCAAGCTCAGTAGAATCCACTATGCCGTTGTTGTTTGAATCCAGCCACCTCAGGGTCAGCACGGCTGGGGGGTCAAAAGTGGTTCCTTCCGGGCCCAGTTCGTAGATATTGGTTATAAGAACCAGGCCCTGCTCAGCAACCGAAGCCAGCGCGACTAAATATTCCTGGCTTGTGGTTGAGGCTAAAGCGGCAAAAACAGGCTTCTCCGCTGAAAATTCAAGCTCCGCCAGCCCGTTTACCACCACTGTACTGCGCGAGAGCCCCGCCACATTGCTCAGATCGGAAACATTCCCCGCCGAATCCATACTTTTCAAAGCAACGAAGAAAGAAGTCCAGTCCGCCGCAATTTCAATATCCATGGTTTGAGTAGTCCCCGGAGCAAGCGGAGCCGGCGGCGTGCTAACAATTATCGCCGAATTAAAATTTGAGGCATCAATCATCGTTGAGGCATATCTGATGTCATACAAACTGACCGTACTCCCGACATCCAAAGGCGCGGACCATGACAACGTCACCGACGACGGATAAACCATGTCAATCCCCAAATCCGCCACCGCCGCAGGAGGGTTGTAATCCGGGGCAAAGCTTATTTGCAATACGGCTGAAGCCACCCCAACAACATAGTCAGGCTGAAAGGTGATAAGAACCTGGGCCTGCGCGGGCGCGGACGCCTGATAATCAGGCATAAAGCTTATGATAGAACTCGCGGAAGTCTGCCCCAAAACGCTTGAGGGCAGTAAAATCGCGATCACTAAGACGATTAGTTTCACTAACTCTTCCCCTTCAGCCGGAGAATGCGCGCAAATTCATATCCAGAAGTCCCCTCGGGCACAGCGGCTATCAGAACTTCCTGCCCCGGAAGCACGCTTTCGCTTTTGGAAACCTTTATACCGGCTATTTGACCATTTGAAAGTTCAATTTTAAACCTGTTTGTTGCAACTTTTTTCCCAATTTCCATACTGATCTCAAACCCCGGACCCTCTTTCAGCCATTCATATCCCGGTGATTGCACAAAAAGACTTGAACCGCTCCTTTGCGGCGGATAGATCAAAAAAACATTGAAAGTTCTGGATGAACCGGTATTGTTATAGATGAAAATTTCTTTTTTTGTTACATCATTTACATCAAACGCGCTAGGCATAAAGCCAAAACCTTTTTCAAGATTTTCCGTTGAATCAAAAACTTTACTTTCCGTCTCTATCCAAACCGGTACAGCAATCTCCGTAGCAATAGGCCCCTCCGCCCGCGCGGTCAGCGTTGCTTCAAAATGCCGGTTATAATATTTTTGCTCTTCAGGGATGCGCACAATATTCTTATTTTTTGAACCGGCAAACAAATTTTCCGGAAATTTGGAATACCCCTTTCGCATATTGTCTTTTAAACTAAAAAAACAGGAAACCTTTTTCTCCGGCTTTATGCACATATCGGGAAGATCAATGTTAATTTCTCTCCCCACGGGAACGTTGACTACCACTATTTTATCCTTGTTTAGAACCAACCCGCTTGAAACAGGCCCTGCGGCTCCGATTAAAGCCGGGATCAAAGCAAAAGCCATAATACTTCCCAAAAGTTTTCTACTCATTTTTAATACTGAGGAGATAAAATTGAAATTCGCCCATCGTCCTGACTAAAATAAATTTTCCCGGTTGAATCAACAGCCATCCCCCCTGAAGCGACACCCTCTAATATCGCAAGTGTTTTAAACAGTGTTCCTTCCAACCGTACTAAACGACGCCCCATCTCGGTTGTCCCCACCGCAAGAAGATTCCCAAAAGGGTCTTTAGCTGTTTGCCCTATATCCGGCCAAGTGTCACTATACAGATTAGAAATCATTCTTTTCAAACTTCCTTCAAGACCAAATTCATAAAGCTCACCTTGATTAGTAGTAAGATATACTGATTCATTTGTAACCTGTAGCGTGTTAACACCTTCAAGATTTGGATATCCAAAACTGTTATAGCCTATCGTAGAAAATGGCGTAGTTAAAGGATCCATTGTAACCTTGAGGCTGGCAGAATGCGCAAAATAAACATACCCGTTTGCCCCAGCACTAAGGTAACCTAACGGATCCTCGCAAGCATCAACGCTGGTGCACCCAGGAGTATAATAAAGACCCAAAAGATTGCCAGATGGATCTAATTTGCAAACCCTTGTCCGCATAAGAAGTAAAATATTCCCATTTGAATCAATGTCATTCATACTGTTTTCACCAATATTATTTGAAATTTCTCCCTGATAGCAAGCCACAGGAACCAAGGATTCGTGTAAAACCGTTCCATCCGGAGATATTTTTTTCACAGTAGCTGTAGCATTTCCGTAGGGCTCATACACAAAGAGCAACCATAAATTATTCTGGCTATCTATTCCAATCATGGAGACCGCAGAGCTTGTAGCAACCTGCCATTCTCCGGTTATTGTATAGGCAGAAGGCAATAATGGAGCGGGGTCAGCCGTAACTGTAAGCGAGGTTTGCTGAGGCGCACTCAGATCCGGCGGCTCGACCTGGGTCGGAGACTGGAATTTTAAATCAAATTTATAGTCAGCCGCGGGAGAAAGCGGGACGGGTATTACCGAATCGGTTGAAGATATCGTGTTCCAGACAGGCTGAACTCCTGCGGCCGCCGTCTGCCCCCATTTAAGGGAGAACTGGTTTAGCCCCGTGCCCGGGGACAAAGTCCAGTTTTGAGTGTTCGTGGCACGCACTTTCAAGTTGACATTCTGGGTTCCAGTATTGGCGACGCTGAAATAGCCGCCCCCGGCGGGTGTTCCGGAATTCCATGAGATGTAACTGCCGCTCCCCCCGGTCCCCGCGTTCCATGAGCCGGGGTTAATGGAAATCCCGACGTCCGCAAAAATCTTTTCCGAGGCCCCTGTTCCCAGCATAAAAATCCCCGCCGCCAAAATTTTAATAAACCTCTTTCGCATATTCCGCTCCTTTTTCATCACATTGTAAAAGGCACCGTCCACCTTTCTTCGCTTTGACTGCATATTCTGCCCCAAATCGGCCGGTGGCAAAAGGTACCTGTTACCTTTGCCAACCTTTTCCTAAACCTTTGTTCGTCCTGATACCGGTATGCAAGGGCCAACTTCAAAACGGTCGCACCAGCGCAAGCGGTGGCGCCCAACTTCTATAGCGTTTATCACGCGGCCCATATCCGCCTTGGAGGCCATTTTGGCCGGTATGAAGTCGTTGACATGGTGGATGTCTGCCTGGTCTTTTGAAACATCAACAAGCATACGGGGAAATACTCCGGTAAGGTTTGGGGCTTCTCCGTCTACCATAAAAGAAAATCTCTCTTCTTACAACACCATCTTCAACAACTCCTCAACCTGGGTGTAAAGCACCTGGACTTCGCTCACACATCACCTTTCCCCTATTCATAATTTCCAGAATAAAATCGTCTTCCAGACCCACTCTTTTTTTCAATTCCTCATTGGTAAATACCAACGGCTCTATTGAGACACCTTTTACGTCCCTGAGAATTTTCATGACCTCGCAGAACCTGTCCATGCTTTTGCGGTTGTCGTCTTTCACAATAAACAGGTCGAGGTCGCTGTCCTCGGTGGGCGTGCCATAGGCGTAGGAGCCGAACAGGATGATCTTGTCCGGGTTATACCCGTCAACAATTCTCTTTACGATGCTTTCCAGCAATTCCGGCGACATTTTCCATCCTCTCTAAAAGGAGCCTTTTCTCGCTTAAACACTCAGTCTGCTAACCCTTCACCGCCAGATATATTTTCGCTGCATTTATAAAATCTTTTGCATTCTGTAATGCCTGTTTGGTTTTACTTTCATCTATTTCCGGCAGCGGATCATAGTCGCAATTTTGCCTTAACTCAAAAATGTCGCGCAGCGCCTTCTGGAATTTTTTATCAAAAATACCGCTTTTAACAAATTCTCTGCCGAAATTGGAGATAACGCCTTTATGCGAAGAAAAAGACAATTCCCTGGTCAGCAACAACGCTTCCGCGACATAAAACATGGCGTAATACGCCCTGGAAACGGCAATCCGGCACAGTTCCTCCTTAATGAGCATTTCTGCGGCTTTTATTTCCTCTTCCGCTTTTTTAACCAGACCGGTTATCTCATCCATAAATTCACTCCCTCCCTGCGCACATTAAGCAACAGCGGGGTCTGCCTGACACGGTACTCTTCTTTTTTTCTGATGATAAACGATATCAGAAGAGCATAATCATATTCCTCCTCAACCGCGTAAACCAACTTAAAAACCTTGTCAAACTCCTCGCTCTGGTTATTGTATCCATTCAGTATGATCATGACATCAATATCGGAGTCCCGCGTGGCGTCACCACGCGCTTTCGAACCGTAAAGGATAACGCTGTCCAGATTGGCGCCGTAAAGATTCTTTAAGCCCGATATCAGCTTATTAACCGCCTGTTTTTCTTTCCCCGTAAGATTATCCATAATACGCTGTTCCCTTTAACACCTGTTGTTACAGACAAAAGATAACCGCTATCCTTTGTATTTCAACCCCTTTCGGATACTATCAGCGGCGGTTTTCGCCCTGATGCCTTTAAGACCGTCCGGAGTAAGCACGTCCACTTTCCGGCCAAGCAGTTTTTCAAGATATTCGGCCAGGCGCATAAACTTCAAACCTATAGGCCTGTCAAATTCAACCATTCTCCAGTAAACTCAAGTCCATCTTATCCTGCGGCCTGTTAAAATGCTTTTTGAGTTTTATCAAATCCTCTTTTGACACCACATTAATGGAAAAATCTTCCAAAGTATCCGTCAATTTCCGTTCCCACGCTTCCTCAAAACCCAGGATTTCCTGGGAAGTCCATATTTCAATTTTGAACGCCTCGCTTTTAATTTCAATTCTTTGACCCATCTTCAAAATAGCCTCTTCAGAAACCTCCAGGCCCCCGAACTCCTTCAACGACGCCGCCAACTTAACCGCGTTTTCTTCCGTCTGTCTTATCCAGGTATCCATGTCTTTAGTCGCTCTCGGTGTTTTTGTGTGGATCATAACGGCATAAGCGCCGATAACGAGATAATCGACCTTGTGTTTATCCAAAAGCCTGAGAAATTTTAAATACTCGTCGGTATAAGAAGCCACGTTTATTTCCTCGCCATTGTAACGGTGTACGCTGTCTTTACCGTCCTGATATCTTTTTTTAACACCAGCATATGATAATTGAACATTATCTGTCCCGCCGCCCTGAAAATGCCATTTACGGTTTTTTCCGTTTTGTCCGTCGGTGTATCCTGATTGACGAAGCTGATTTGCATGCTCATTTTTCATCCTCTCTAAAAGGAGCCAGGCTTTTGCTCATACTATAGAGGCGCACAGTTCACGGTTTACACCATTTTATAACCGAGGATATATTACTATTTTACGAGGGCTTTATTCGCGGCGGCCGCGCGCCTTCTATATCTATTCCGGGCCGAGGCTTTCCTGCATATAGTCCGTCACTATGCCGATTATTTTTTTTACCGTGGGCGTGCAAGATCTGAAAGACATCCGGTCCAGCGCTGCGCTTCCGAATTTTCTTATAACATCACTGATCAGGGCATGGACAAAAGATTGCGTGGCGGCTTCAACTTTTTCGAAATCAAGGACTACGTCTTCGCCGCTGTTAAGCGCGGGGATAATTTCCTTGACCCTGATATCCCTGGCTATATCCTTATTTTCGGCGAACGCGCCCGCCTTGTTAAAGAGCACGATATTCTTCATATGAACTTAGGTCTCCTGTAGCGGGCCTGAACGCGCTCCCTGACCGCCGCCTTATATGTACCGGCGATCGCGTCCAGGAGCGCGGAGAACTCCGCGGTCTGGTCCAGTGTAATATCAGCTCCGACCACCGTCCCGCGCCAGGCGGGGAGATTTTCTTCCTGTGAATGCCGGTCATCGAATGGATCCGCATGGAGACGCGGCCTCACACCCGCCGGCTTCTTGAGCAGCTTATAAAGAGCGTTCCCGCTATAGATAACAAAAAAATCCCGGTTTATGCTGGCTATGGATTTAATAAAAAAGAGGCCCGCTCCGGCGTTCTGTTCCGTGCCCCCTTCCCTGTTGGTTGTTCCGGTTATGCCCGGCCGCAACGCCAGTCTTATGGCCTCCAGATCGGTGTCGGCCGGATGAGACCGGGTAATAGTTTGTTTTATCCCCACCCCGGTGTCCGCGATACCGACACGAATGGAATTGCTCTTTTTATAATACTGCGCGCACAAGAAAGCCCCGTGATCCGCCTCCGCGTGCTCGATAACATTCCGGGCCAGCTCGCTTATAATATAACCGATCGTTCTAGCCTGCTCCGGTTCGAGGTGCAGCAATGGCACCATATCGGCAATAAATCTGGACAATTCATCCGAGCCGCGTATCCGGGTTATCGGGATAAAACGTCCGGCCGGTTCATGCTCCACAAAAGGGACATTAAAAGGTATTTTAAGGGTTTTAAACAACCCCATACGGGCCAGATAATGGCTTGATCTGGCTTCAAATTTTTGACACCGGATATTTGCCGGGTCAACTGTGACGCCCAAAGCGGCGATCATAGCAAGCACAGCGGGATGGATAGAGATCCATTTGTTATTAGCCGTAATTTCCAAAGATTCGGTTCCGGAGGGATCAAAACTTTTAAGAAAAGGGTCAATGTTCCCCAAAAAGGCGCTATTTGGAATATAAAGTTTCATGCCCTATTATACCGGGAATCCCGGTATATTGTCAATACACCGGGAATCCCGGTATATTGTCAATACACCGGGAATCCCGGTGTTTTATCCTCGTAGTAAAGGTAACAGGTGCCTTTCCGTTGCGCAAACCGCGGGCGTGCACCTGTTTGCGGGGGCTATTTAGTCAGTGCTTCCAGGGCTTTTTTGTAGACGGGGTCGGCCAAGAGGACGGTTTCTCCGGAGGAGGCCCAGGCGGCTTTTAGTTCCGCCTCCCGCCCGGGAGACAAGGCTATCTTCAGGCCGGGTTCCAGGCCGTTTTCCTCCAGATCCGCGCCTGAGGGCGGGAAGAGGCGGGCCACGGTAAGCGTAAGGCCTTTTCGGCTCCGCCCAAGTCTGAATGTTCTGGTAAGCGAAACCTCCCCTTTTGTAAGCCCGCCTATGACAACTGCGCCGGACAGCTCCCTCAGCGCGGCGGCGAAGACTTCGCCGGTCATGGCGGTGCCGGAATTGACAAGCACGGCGGCTTTAAGACCGGCGAACCGGCCCCGGCCGGGGGCCTCAATGAGCCTGGAATAGCCCTTATGGCGGGATTTGATCTCAAGAACCGGGCCGGCTTTGGGCGCGAAAGCCGCAAGCAAACCGGCGGCCTCGTCCGGCGCGCCGCCGGCGCAGTCCCTCAGGTCGAATATGACTTTTTTGGCGCCCAGGCGGGAGAGAGTCTCCAATCCCGACGCTACGGAGGATCCGGACCCCTGGTAAAACATCCCTATTTTCACGAAAGCCGTCCGGCTCCCGGGCGCGTACAGGCCGAAGACGGCCGGAAACGAAAACTTCTCCCGTTTCACGTCCGCGATCATCACAACCGGCCCTTTCAGCGTCCGGCGTTCGGCTTTAAATTTAAAAGCCCGGCCCCGCAGCCGTTCTGAGAGCGCGGCCGGAACGGCTTTCACCCCGTCTATTTCAAGTATCCGGTCGCCGTCCCTTAGGCCGGCCGCTTCGGCGGGAGATCCGCGGAATACTTTTGCCGCATAAACCCCGCCGCCGTCTTCCGCCGCCAGCAGGCCGGATGAAATGTGTCCGCCGGACGGCAGTTCTCCGAGCTCTTTTCTGGACGCCACAACTTCGGCGTGCCTGTCCAGGAGCTTAAGGCCGGCCGCGCCCCTTGAACGGAGCAGTTCCGTTATTTTTTGCGGAGCGTACTCCCGGTAGCTGTGCCTCTCGAACACTTTCACGATATCTCTGTCCAGGCTCCTGTCGGCGCAGGCCGCGGCGCCGAGCAGAAAAAAAACCGCCGGGAATATTTTTTTCATAGATCTCCGGTAAGCATCCGGATTGGAAACAAGAACTGGATTTCCCCGCCTTTATTGCGGTATTGCCGTATCCAGGGGCGGAAAATCGCCCGCGCCGGCGGTGCAGGTGCCGGCAGGAGCGGACGGATCCGTCACTGAACATTGCTGGTTAAGATAGCCGGGGGGCAGGCAGCACATGGGGTGCTCAGGCGTTCCGCCGCATGCCGCGCCGTTGTCCGCGCAGGCAGTGACAAGGTAATCTTCCTGGGCCAAAGTCTGCAGTTCCTGCTCGGCCTCGGGATCATCGTATTTGCCGGGATCCGCCTCCCCCGCCGGAGACGCCGAATCCCCTGCGCCGGCCGCGACCGGATTGTCGGCGCTTCCGGCGGCGGCGAAAGGCCCGATCGGATTGAACAGAGCTTTGGCCAGATCCTGGCTGCTGTCTTTTTTGTCCTGGTAATCCTTGTCGCTTTTCAACGCCTCTTTAGTGCCGTCACCGTCGAACTCCGGCTTATCCACCTCGGGAATGCGCAGCGACTTGGCTTCTGAGGCGTCGAGATTCTGCTCGCGCAGATATTTGGGGATGGAATTCGGATTTATACGGTCGAGTTTGGCTTTCATTTTCTCGTCGTAGCCCAGGGAGTACGAAGATTCGGGGTTGGCGTCGAACGACCTGGCTATCCAGCCCCTTGAGGCGTCATGCGAGGCCTGGCGCGCACCGGAAAGATTGGCCCTGAAAGCGCTTTTTAACGCATCCATGACGGAGGTTTTGGGCGCTCCGGCGAGGCCGCCGGCCGGCCGGCCCGCGTCGGATCGGACGGCCCTGGCCGGAATGCCGGCGGCCATCTCCTCGGGCTTTGAGACCGAGGAATTAGAAGTCTGCCCGCCGCTAAACCGGGAGAGACTTGCTCCCCGGACAAGCAGTTTAGTCCCCGGCGCGGAACCGGAAACCCCGGAGCGCGCCGCGTAACCCCCGGAACCGGCGGAGAACCCCTCACCCCCGGCCCCGGCGGAGGCGGCGGCGGAAGCGGACGCGGAATCCGGGGCGCGGGCCGCGCCGGCCGCACCGGCGTCCGGCGCGCCGGCGGCGCTGTCGAGGAGATCTTTTTTGAGCGCTGGATCGGCCTTTGCCAGCTCCTCTTCGGAGGCAAAGAAGCCGCGCTCTCTCTCGGCCACGGCCGCGGCGCTCCCGGAGGCGGCGGCGCTGTTGGCGGTCAACTGGTTATATTTATCCCCGGCCGCCAGGTTATGGGCGGCGTTCTTCATGGCGAACCAGGCCACAAAACCCCCGCCGGCCAGGAATATAGCCGTTAATAACAGGCCCGCCCGCGCGCGGTTCCCCGCGCTTCTTGAACCGGAATCGGTTTTCTCGGAGTTCATATATTCTCCAGTCAAATCCCAGAGTAGAGGATCCAGGGTACAGAAACAAAGAACACTTGAGTCAGGGAACTGATATCCTTATATCATCCCCAAGGCTCATCTTCGACAACTTTCTTCTATGTTATAGCAGAGAAAACCGCGATTTTCAAGGGTTATTTCAGTCCCGGCAGGACGAACTGGATGGGCCGGTCGCGGTTAGGCACGTATTTCACCACTTCCAGCTGTTTCCCGCCGGCGCAGAGATAGTCGTAGCCGTTGTTGCAGGCCGCGCCGTAGGGGGCGGCGCAAACGGCCTGTTTGGGATATTTGCAAAGCAGCCCTATCCCGGAGGGGTCGGTTTCCACGGTCAGAGTGACCACGTTCCAGACCTGGGTCCTTACAATGTCCAGTTTCAGGGAGCGTAGATTGAGAAATTTGCCTACCGACGGGGTGTAGAAACCGAGGTAGCCCTTCACTTTTTCCTCGATGTCCCGCTTCAGGAAAGTTTCGTCCCAGCCGGCCGCGAATTCGGCGTTGAGGTGGGATTCCAACTGCCAGCGGCGGGCGGCGTAATAAGAGCCTATTTCCATCTTCTGCACCAGCACCAGCAGCGCGAACATCTTTGCCGTGATAAAGACTATGACCATGAAAAGCGGGAACAGAAGCACGACTTCGGTCATAGCCTGGCCTTTCCGGCGCAGCCGGAAAAGGCGGAGGGATGAGGGATGAGGGATGAGGGATGAAAAATTAAAAGATTGAAAAGAGGGGAAAAAACTTTTCCCCGACGCCATTTTATTTTTTTTCTCCTCAATTCCCATACAAGTCACTCTCTCCCTCATCCCTCATCCCTCTGCCCTACGGATAAAGCCTCGTCTGATACTTCGGCGTGGGGGCCGGCCACACGCAGTTATTGCCGGAATCCATCTGCGGGCACTGGCTGGAGACCAGGGCGTGCACGCAGGGGCGGCCGGTTTCCTCGCAGGGTACCTTGGTATTGAAATTGACGCCGAAATAGTTGGAGGGCGCGTCCCAGCCCTGGTAGACATTGTAGCCGTCGCCGATGCGTTTCATGGAACTGTCGCTGAAAGACGCGAGCTGGAACAGGCCGTTGGGGTTCATGGAGGTCATATCCAGCGGCGGGGTGGTCTTACCCAGAAAATAAGGCGGCAGCCCGGACTGCGGCACTTTGGCGTGGAAAGTTATCGTCTTGATATAATGCATGAACATACTGGCGCCGCGGGTAAATTTATTATCCCGGAAACCGCCCCGGCTTCTTATGCCGTCTTCGCCGCAGACGTCGGGGTTTCTCACGCACTCCGCGGTATTTGCGTTCAGGTAATAAGATTTTCTGAAAAAGTTGAAATTCTCGGTCAGGCGCTCGAACACCGTCATCTGGGATTCCTCCACCGTGCCCAGCAGCGTATAGACCTGAGCGTAGAACTTATAGATGCCGACGGCCGGATCCCAGAAAATATAATACCGGATGCCCTGGTCGCTGTTTATCAGGTCGACATTGCTCTCCGGCGCCGGTGGGTTGGCGTTCATGCTTCCCCGCGGGGGATCGGCGAAAGCTATCTCCCACTTGGGCTTTTTGTCCAGCGGCACGGCGTCCTGGAGCTCCACATCGTCCTTATATTTAGGGATGGCGCCGGACTCGTAAAGCATTTTGTAGGTGCAGACCGCCCCGCTGTCATCGGTCTTTTTCAGACAGTTCTCCTCGGTACCGGTGCTGCAGCCATGGGTGCACTCGTAGGACTCCTTGAAGATCCTGTACGGGAAAGCGCCGTTGACGTAGGCGGTGCGGTTCAGGAGGTTGGTATAATCGCCCATCTGGATGAAAGCGGCGGAGTCCACCGCGAACTGCTGGCGGATCTTTTCCCTGGAAAGCTTGGTAGTCTCGAACAGCAGGTAGATAAAAAGCATCAGCGAGGGGATTATAAAAAGAGAGGGGATCAGGATCTGCCCTTTCCGGCTGAGCCGGAAAGGGCGGAGGGATGAGGGATGAGGGATGAGGGATGAAAAAAGAAAAGAGGGGAAAAAAATTTTCCCCGACGCTATTTTATTTTTTTTATCCTCAATCCCCATACAAGTAACACTCCCTCATCCCTCATCCCTCATCCCTCATCCCTCATCCCTCATCCCTCATCCCTCATCCCTCATCCCTCATCCCTCATCCCTCATCCCTCATCCCTCATCCCTCATCCCTCATCCCTCATCCCTCATCCCTCATCCCTCATCCCTCATCCCGGCGTCGCGGGCCTGCCGGCGCCTATCACCATGCCCACCAGGCTGAACATCGCGCCCAGGATCTTCTTGTGAAAGAGTACGCCGAAAATAAGCGTCACGCCGACCACGGCGGCCAGCATAAGCAGATATTCCACAGTAACCTGCCCTTTCCGGCATGGCCGGAAAGGGCGCCATAAGCCGTAAGCCACAGGCCATAGGCAGAAAGAGCGCCATAAGCCATAGGCCATAGGCCGCACGCTGCCAAAGAATATATCATTCACTAAATTCATAGCTCCCTGTTCATAAATATTCAGTAAACCCGTCATTCCCGCGTGCTTTTAGCGGGAATCCATAAATCTTTACTCAATGGATCCCGGCCAACAGATCGCCGGGATGACGGATTTACCGAATGCGTACCCCTGTTTCAGTTGATCCGTCATATTATACCTTTACGTTGTTGCCCATTTATTGCAAACAGGGGCTGCTGAAAAGATCAGCAGCCCCTGATTACGGCGGTTAAAGAAGAGCTTACTGCCCCTCGTGCGAAATGAGGCCTTTTTCTATCGCTTTAACCACGGCTTCAGTCCTGTTATTGACCGCAAGCTTCTGGAAGATGCTGTTAAGGTGGTTCTTCACGGTCTTGACGCTGCAACCCAGCGCCGCGGCGATCTCTTTGTTGGAGTTGCCCTTGCCGAGCAGGGACATAACCTTGATCTCGGTGGCGGTAAGGGCGTCCGGGGCGTTTTCGTAACCCGGCTGGCCCATCTGCCTTAAACCCTGTATAAGCTTGCCCATGATGGGCTGCGGGATCATGACGCCGTCGGAAGTGAAAGTCTTGAGCGCATGAACCAGCTCCGAAGCGGGGAGCATCTTGGAGAGATATCCGTTCGCTCCGGCCTGGATGGCTTCGGTAACGTGCGCCTCGTCTTCATAACTGGACAGTATAAGAACGTTGGTCTGCGGACATTCTTTCCTGATGATGCGGGTGGCCGCGATTCCGTCCAGCTGCGGAAGCTTTATATCCATAAGGATCACGTCCGGCTTTATCTTTTTCGCCATCGCCACCGCTTCCGGACCGTTGGAAGCCTCCCCCACTACGGAGATGCCGTTCTCGTCCTCCAGCAGATCTTTTATGCCTTCCCTGAAAAGAGTCTGGTCGTCAGCGATTAATACTGTTACGGTTTTTTTGATAATTTTGGCCATGGTGAAAGTCTCCTTCTGTTTTAGCAGCCGGCAACGGGAAAAAATCAGCTTATTCTTGTCAACCCTAAAGGCATTATAGCAAAATCAAGGCTTGTTCGCGCCCGTCGCCGGCGCGCCGGGCGCGTTTTCGGCGGGCGGCGGCTCCTTGGCGAACGGGATGGTGAATTTGAACGAAGAGCCCTTACCCACGCCCTCCGATTCGACCCAGATCCTGCCCTCGTGGTTCTGGATTATCTCTTTTGAAATGGACAGGCCCAGGCCCAGCCGCCCGTGCGGGGATTTGCTGCCGGCCGGCTGATAAAAACTCTGAAAAAGCTTGGTCAGTTCGGCCTGCTCTATTCCCTCGCCGTTGTCCGTCACGGAAACGCAGACCGCTTCTTCCTGACGTTCCACGAAAACGGTCACCTTGCCGCCGCGCGAGGTGTGGCGGATCGAGTTTTCCAGGAGGTTCATGAGCACCTGGCTTATCCTGCGCTTGTCGGCGCAGACCATCTTGAGCCCCTCTTTACGGATGGCCGTGCCTATGGTTATGGATTTCTGCTGGGCCCTGGCTTTCGGCCCTTCCACGATCTCTTCCACCATCTTATCCATCTCGAAATAGTTCTTCTCCATGCGCAGCTTGCCCTGCTCGATAGAAGCCCAGTCCACCAGATCCCCGATAAGGCGCGAGATCTGTGAAATGCTGGTGTTGATGAAAACCATCTTTTTGCCCTGCTCCTCGTTCGGCGTGATCGTGGCGGCCAGCATCTCGAAGCTGATCTGCAGGGTCATCAGCGAGTTGGAGAGGTCGTGCGAGGCCATGGACATGAATTTGGATTTCATGCCGTTCAGGCGGTCCAGTTCCTCGTTATTATGCTTGAGGATGTCTATAAGGCGCTTGTTTTCCTGCTCAAGGAACAGTTTTTCCTCGGCTTTCTTTATGGCGCGCCGCAGATAGCTGAAATCCACGGGCTTTATAAGAAAATCATAGACCGATTCCTGTATGGCCTTAACCGCGGTATCCAGCGAGGCGTGGGCGGTCATCATCAGGATCTGGGTGTCGGTATTGAGCTTGCGGATGTCCTTTACGACCTCTATGCCGGTCTTATCGGGCAGATTGAAATCCATCATGATAATGTGGAAGAAATCGGAAACGACCAGCCGCATGGCCTCGGCGCCGCTGCCGGCCTCGAAGACCTTGTAGCCCTCCATCTCCAGCAGATCGCGCAGGGTTTCCCGCAGGTGGGCGTCGTCGTCAACTATTAAAATTTTGCTTTCCATGGTTTCCAGAAGTTATATTGTCACTTATTTGCCGGGGAAGTGGCAAGCGGGATGAAGAGTTTAAAACAGGTGCCCTTGCCCACCACGCTGACAACTTCCACCCTGCCCTTATGCCTGTCGGCTATCTTCTTGACCACGGCCAGGCCGAGGCCGGTGCCGCGGGCCTTGGTGGTGAAGAAAGGCGCGAAGATCTTTTCCAGGGTCTCTTTGGGGATGCCGGGGCCGGCGTCCTCGACGTCAATGCGCGCCATCTCGGCGGACACTTCGGTGCGCACCGACACCCTGCCGCGCTCCGGCATGACCTCTATGCCGTTCTTGATGAGGTTCCTGAGCGCCTGCGACATTTCGTCGGTGTCTATATTGACCGACGGATTTTCCGGGGCGAACTGCTTGACCAGTTCGATATGGGACGGGAACGGGAAAGACATCAGCAGATCCTCCATATAGGCGTTCAGGCTGGTGATCTTGGGGTTGAGCTCGCGCGTGCGGGCGAAACCCAGGATCTCGTCGATGATGCCGTTGGCCTGCCGGATCTCGGACTCTATGATGGAGATGTGCTTGGTTATTTTAGGCTCTATCGGAACGGCGGAAGCCGCGGCCGCGGCGTTCACTTTCGTCTTTATGAAGTAGATGGAGTTGTTGATGACGGCAAGCGGGTTCCGGATCTCGTGGCCCACCACGGAAGCCATCTGCCCGATGGCCGCCAGCCGCTCTTTCTTGATGAGTTCGTCCTGCGCAGATTTCAGTTCCCTGGTGCGGGCTTCCACCCTGTTTTCCAGGCTGCGGTTCAGCCGCTCCTGGTCTTCCTTGGCGGACATAAGCTCGGCCGTCTTTATCTTCAGGGACTCGCTCATCTGCATGAATGTATGAGCCAGCTCGCCTATTTCATCGTTGGGGATATTAAGATCGGGCAGGTAGTCGAAGTCCCCCTCGCCCAGCTTGATGGCGGCCGCGCGCAGGGCCTGGATAGGCTGGGTGATGAACAGCGAGACGGCGTAACCCAGGAAAAGCACCAGCACCGCCACGCCCAGCATCATGCGCCAGGTGCGCTTAAGCATATCGTTGGACGCCTGGTACGCAAGAGAGATCGGACGCTGGATATAGACGACCCAGCCCAGATCCGAGACTTCGGCGAAAGCGCCCAGCACTTTCTCCCCGGTGTCCAGGGGGATCTCGCCGCCTCCGGTCTTCGCGTCGTTTTCAAGGAGAACCTTGGTGATGTCCTCCGGCAGCTTGGCGTCGGGTTTGTAAACTTCCTTAAGATTGGAATGAGCTATCAGGAAGCCGTTGGAATCTATGACCGCGGCCTGGGTCTGCGTGGCCTCCGGGAAACCGGTCTTCAGGATGCTGGAGAGGCCGGTCAGGCTCATCTTGGCGAGAAGAACGCCTACACCCTGGTTGGTGGCCGGGTTGACTATCTGAACACCCATGGTTATGGCCGGGTAGGAGCCCATGTACTTTTCCAGCCCGCCCACGAACTCGCCGGTTTTAATTACTTTACCGAAGAGAGCGTCGCCGGAAAAATCACGCAGCTTGTTATCGCGCACAAAACGGCCCACGCGCACGGTTTCCTGGCCGTTGACGTCCATAACGGAGATTTCCAGGAACGGGGCGTGCAGCTGCATGATATGGTTGATCAGCGCCTGCTGTTTGGCGGCGTCCATGGAGGCGAAATCCTGCAGATGGGCGGCGTCGAACAGGACATTGCGGAAACTTATGATATAGCTGGAGACGGTGCCGGCGAAACCCACAGCCACGGACTCCTGGTCACGGGTGATGGCCAGATTGAGCGTGGCCTGGCTCAGGTTCACCATGTAATACCCGACCATGCCCAGCGGCGCCAGGGAGACGATCAGAAAAACGAAGAGGAATTTATAGAAGAGCCTGCCGCGTTTTTTGGGAACATCAGTCATAAAAAACGGTATCCAGTATCCGGTAACCGGTAACCGGCAACAGCCACCGATCACTGATTATCCGGTCAGACCACTCTTTACCCTGCGGTTATACTATCGCGAAAGGCTGTTGCTAAAATATTGCGGTACGATAAAATCCTGTAAACCGGCTTTTACTGGCCACCGGTTACCGGATACTGGTTACCGCTTTATTTCGCCGCGCAGCCGGCGCCGGTGGAACCCTGGGCGGAGACCTTTTCAAAGCCGGGGATCTTCGCGACCTCGCCCATGCCGACCATAAAATTCCGCCCCTCCCAGAGGAAAGAGGGCGAAGTCGTTACGCCGAGCGAGGAGGTGTACTTGAAATCTTCCGCCAGCATGGTCTTGCCTTCCTCGAAACCGCCCGCAACGGCCCTGGGGTCGAGACCCGCCTTTTTGGCCGCCTCCTCCCATTGCGTGGAGGTAACGTCTTTGTTCCTCTCAAGAAGGTAGGCGTGCAGCTTGGCCGGGAATTTGCGCGCGATCACCAGCTGCCGGACGTTCTCTTCCCATTCGGGAGTGCCGTGCAGGCTCTTAAAGTTGTATTTGCCGTCGTCCCCTTTCACCGCGTCGCCGATATAATGGATCTCTATCCTGGTGTTTTCCGGCACGAGTTTTTTGTTCAGCGCGTCTATCAGGCCGTTCTCCGCGGTCACTCCAAAGGGACACTGCGACATGACAAAGACCCTGAGAACCCCGGGTTCGGGTTTGGCGGCGGCATAAAGCCCCCGGCCCTGCCTGTCGGAATAAATGAGGTATCCCTTGTTCTCCGCGAAGATGCCGGCCTTGATCTCGGCTTCGAGAACGGATCTGGCGTCCTTGGTGTCCTCCAGAATATAGGCCGGGAGATAGTCCAGGCCGGGAAAATTTTTCACGCGCTCCGGGGAGTCGTAATCCAGGACGACCGGCTTTATGCCGGGGAAATATTTGGAAAACACGCTCAGCAGCGCATCGCTTTTCTGGACGCCGGAACTGAGCACGATCCAGAACCCGGGAGCCTTGACCGCGGCGGCCGGCGGCGCTCCGGCCGCTTTCGGCAAAGTCAAGCGCTTGCCGGCCGGCAGCTGGCCGTTCACAGCTTCGAAAAGCGCCAAAAGCCTGGGGCCGCCTTCATAAGGTTTGCCGTTGATCAGGATCGAGGCGCCCGTAACGCCCGCCTTTTGGGCGCGGGCGTATATTTTTTCCATGGACGCCTCGCCGCCGGCGGAGACTTTCGCCTCCAGAGCTTCCGGAGTGATGCCGCTGAAAATGGCCGCGTCCCGCCAGCCGTCGGCCCAGGGACTCAGCGACCGGGCGTTAAGGTAAAGAGACAGCTTGTCTCCGTAGAATCCGGCCATGACGGCTATGCGCATGGACTCGGCTATCTCGGAAGCCCCCCGCTTGGATTCCCACTCCCCTTTTTCATTTTTGCCGAGCAGGGGATATACGCCCAGCTCCACGGCCGGCAGCCTTTTGCGCACGGCGTCGCCCAGAAAGAACCACTGCCAGCCGGCGCCGTCCATGCTCTCAAAAAAAACCTCAAGTTTTACACCGGCGCTCTTGGCGTCGGCGGCGGACAGCGGGACGCGGGACAAAAGAACCAGAACCGGGATCAAAACCAAAACCAGGCCCGGAAATATTTTTTTAAAAGAGATCGCCCTTGTGTTTGTCATAGTCTCCTGATTCCTTTATTTTCCCTTTCTCGACAGAAGCTGGCGGATACGCAGACAAAGCCCCATAATATCGAAAGGTTTGGTGAGATATTCGTCCGCCCCGAGGGAGAAGCCCTGCGTTTTCTCCTCGGCGGACAGGAAGCGGCCCGTCATCATGATAAGGATGAAGTCCTTGGAATGGCGCCGCAGCTCCTGGCAGATCTGAAAACCGCTGGAATCCGGCAGCTGTATATCCATTATGACCACGTCCGGATTATGCTTTTTGGCCGATTCGATGCCGGTCTTGGCGTTGGCGGCTTCAAGGCAGACGAAACCTTCCAGATCCAGCACCTCGGCGAGACTTTCCCGCATATGAGCGTCGTCGTCAATCACCAGAACTTTCTGACCCGGCATAGTAAACCTCCATCTTGAACAGGGTAGAGGGGACAGGGTTTAGGGTTCAGGGTGCGGAAGCAGGGACTTTCCGGCTCTACCCTAAACCCTCTACCCTATACCCTACTTAATATTCGGCACCAGCTTATAACCCACGCAGGGCACGGTGTGCACATACTTCGCGGCTTTCCCCATCTTGGATCTGAGACGGCGGACGTGAACGTCCACGGTGCGGGGCGAGCCGAAATAGTTGTACCCCCAGACGCGCTCTATGAGATACGGCCGTGAAAGCACGCGGTTGGGAGAACTCAGGAACACGTACAGCAGGTCGAATTCCTTGGCCGTGACGGTGATCTCGCGCCCGAGGATCCTGACGGTATAGCTGGACATATTGATCTCGATCTCGTTAAGCTTGATGACTTCGTCGGGCTGGACGCTGGCCGTGCGCCGCACCACGGCCCGGATGCGGGCCATGCTCTCGTGCAGATCCTGACTGTAGCTCAGACATTCGTCCGCGCCCAACTGGAAAAAGGCCAGCTTGTAACTGATCTTCGGCGCCTGGTGGGCGTTGTGGCCGCCATGCGCGCCGTGCCCGTGCGGCGCCAGGCTTTCGAGCGTCAGTCCCGACGGCATATGCTCCAGGCACGCATCCGGCGACTCCAGCATGGCGACGACCGGGATATTTTTGTTCTTGGCGCGGAGATTTTTCAGGAAAACGAGCCCTTCCTCGTCCGAAAGGTTCTGTCCGATGATCACCAGATCGAACGATTTCTCCGCCAGCATGCCCATGACCTCGCGCGACCTGTGGGCGGTCATGACCGAATAGCCCTGGCGGTTCAGCATCTCAAGGATAAGCGACGCCCGCGAAAAATCTTTCGCGGCGAAAATGACGTTTATTTTCACAAGGTCTCCATGCGGCTGGAACAGCCGCGCCATAGGCCATACGCTTTAGGCCATACGCAGGAGCCTTTAAATAACTCCTTGAAAAACCTATGGCTTATGGCGGGCGCGGCGCCCTTACGGCCTATGGCTATAATTTTTTGCATGGCAAAAAATTATTCGTGATCGTGTATCTCTTCGAGGTCGAACGTAACGCCCCTCATACCCAGAACGCCGGTAAGAACATTATACAGGAAAGCCACAAACACGAATAGCGCCGAAACGATAACGACATACAAAAGAGAGAAAAGCCCGATGGACAGCATTTTCTGCCAGACGTTCATCGGCACTATCTGCGGATTAGGCACGAACACAAACTGCACCAGGCCGCCCAGCAGCGCCAGGGCGAACACAACTATGGGCGCGGACGACGTTACAAGCGAAGTGATACTGATATTTCTGATCTCAAGTTTCATTTACAAACCTCCGGAAAGAACGGGGACGCCCCTCGGCAGCTAAGGGTGTCCCTATCGCTACTTCTTTATTTTAGCAATTATTTTCTGGGAATCAAGGACAAATTACGCGTTAGCGCCGGGTTTCGGATAAAGTATGATGAGCGTGCGGTTCATCTCCGAGATTTCGCCGACATGCAGGACTTTTACGTTCAAATTCTGGTTGCGGAAAACGGTCTCCCCCTCCACCGGCTGGTTCGGCGTCTCAAAAGCCTGGCCCACGAGGCGCAGGAGGTTCTGCTGCTGGCTGTCCACCACGTCCAGCAAGTGTATATTCCTGGCGTCCGCCCCGCCGGAAAGCTCGAAATTCACGTAGAGGATGTTGTTATTCTCATCCACGACTATGACATATTCGCTTCCGGGGACGATGGTGCTCAGAAGGGAACGCCACCATTTTTGTTCCGCGTCCTTGTATTTGCGGTCCCTGTTGGCGATGCCGTCTATCTCCGTCTTCATCTTGCCCAGCAGGCGGGAAATGGCGCCCGACAAGTCCCCGATCTCGTCGTTCTTGGAGGGGAAACGGAGGTCGAAATTCTTAAGCGAAATGGTCTCCACGCTGTCGCGGAGCGTTTCCATCGGGGAGACGACGTAGTGATGGAAAAAGAAATAAAGCGGCAATCCCAGCAGGAACAGGACGCCGATGGCCCCGAAAATATACTTGCGCATAGCGGAACCTATCAGCACGTCGGCGCCGGCCTTGGAAACCAGCACGTCTATTATGCCGATGATCTCGCCGCGCACGGAGAAAGGAATAGCGATCTCGTAAAAGGGTTCCTTGGGAACCTGCCGCACCTTGGGCAGTTTGGCGAGGTACGCCTGGCCTATGGCGTCGGTGGGCGGGGGGACGTCCTTCTGAAACTCGTCCCACGGCCTGCCTATAAAGCGGGATTCCTTGTGCCAGCGCACCGTGCCCTGGCGGCTGAGGTAAAGAATGGCGGCGATGCGCTCGTCCTTGGCCAGGGACTGCATGATGTCGTATTCCTCGAAACTGATGACTTTCGGACTTTTGAGGAGGCCGTTGCGCATCGTGGGGGCGTAAACCTTAACGGTCTCTATGATATCCTGTTTAAGTTTCTCGTCGAAAGTCCACTTGAACAGGTTATAATAGAAAACGCCGCCCAGGCACATGACATAAACGCCTATGCCGATGAACCACAAAAGCCATCTCAAAGTCAGTCGCATAATAAAATCTTTCCTTTTTCCACACCCTGCCGCGCCGTCATTCCCGCATGCCGTTGGCGGGAATCCATAAATCTTTACTTAATGGATCCCGGCCAACAGCTCGCCGGGATGACAGCCTGGCACTGGATACCGGTCACTGGTTACTGACTACTGTCCGCCCGCCAATAACTGATCTATGCGCTTCAGGCCGGAATCGACGTCGGAATTGCCCGGATCCAGTTGTTTGGCTATGGTCCATTCGTCGCGGGCCTTTTCATAATTGGAATTCATAAAATACTTCAGCCCTTCCTCGTAATGTTTCTGGGCGGACAGACGGTTTTCCTCGCTCGCCCCCTGGAGCCTCCGGATCGGGCCCTCAAGGGAATCCTTGTTCTTCGCTTCCTCCTCGGCTTTTTTGCGCTCCGCTTCCTCTTTGGCGCGGCGCTCCGCCTCTTCGCGGGCGCGCACCGCGGCCGCTTCCGAACGCCGGCGCTTATCTTCGGCTTCAAGCCGCATCTGCTCTTTGGCGCGGGAGATCAGTTTATCCAGATACGCCAGGCTCGCGGTGTACGGCTTGGCCGCGTTCCATTCGCCGATGGCTTCGTTATATTTTCTTTCTCCGTAAAGTTTCCTGCCGCGGTTTATATAATTCTGCTCTATCTCGTTCTTGACCTCGGCCAGCAGTTTATTGGCCTTGGAATCACCCGGCTGCACCTCCAGCGCGCGCTTGAGGCCCTCGTACGCGGCCGTAAGCCGGCCCTGGGCGTAATACTCAAGAGCCGTCCTGAGTTTCTCGTTGGCGGTCTCCTGGCGCAGTTCGTCCTCCACCCTGGTGACGTACGCCACGGTTCTGGCGTCCCGGGGCCTCACCAGGAGGGCGTTATACAGGTTATCCAGCGCCCCCCTGAGATCGCGGCGCGCGTAAGCCTGGTCGCCTTTCTGAAAGTAATAATCGCGCAGATCGTCTTTCATTTTGGACAGCCAGTAAGCGGCCTTGATATTGTTGGAAGCAAGCTTCACCACTTCTTCCATCTTCTTATGGGCGTCCACGATGCGGCCGTCGTTATATAAGGAAAGCGCGCTTTTAAAGCGGTCTTCGATCATCAGCTTTTCGGAGAGGGCTGGGCGGATGGCTCCGCGCAGCTGGTCGGAAGCCTCCAGAAGCATGCTTGCGTCCTCAAAATTCGGATCGATGGACAGGATCTTGGCCGCCAGATCCCGCGCGTCCTCGTAATTGCCGGCGCGGTAATAGTTGAAAGCGTTCTCGTACACGTTCAGAAGCATCTTGGACTGGATCTTGGACTTTTCCAGCTTGATGGTCTCGATAAACCGCTTCTTTTCCTGCAATTCGTTGATCGAACCCAGCCCCGTCTTCTGCAGATCCAGAAAAAGCGACTCCTCGCTCTTCACTTTCTGCTGCTGGGAAAAAACCGGCGAGCAGAGCGCCGCTGAGAAGATCGCCGCCAATATGATGTTTTTCATACGAAACTCTCTCTTAAACCCGCAAAATCGTCTTGCGTCCGCCGCAGCTTTCCCTTCATCCTTTATCCTTAAGCCTTTATCCTTTCTCAAAACGTCAGCCCTCCCGTCATCAGGTCGGAGATCATGGGCGCCAGCATCAGTATGAACACCGTCGGGAAAATAAAAATAAACAGGGGGATGAGCATTTTGGTGGAGGCCTGGGCCGCCAGTTTTTCGGCCTTGTTCAGCCGCCGGAAACGCATATCGGTGGAATAATTGCGCAGGAGATCCACGAGGCTGGTGCCCAGCTCGTCGGACTGGATTACCAGCCCCGCGAAAGAACGCACTTCCTGCAGGCCGGTCCTCAGGGACAGGCGCCTGAGGGCGTCCCGCCTGGAGTAGCCCAGCTGAACCTCGTTGATGGTGCGCTCGATCTCCACCTCCAGGCTGGTCTTGACCGGAGCGATCTTTACGATGCGGTCGAAAGCGGTCATATAATCGAGGCCCGACTCGATCATAAGCGCGGCCAGATCCACGAAAGTGGGAAAGTTATGGATGATTTCTTCCTGGCGCGCCCGGATCCTGCGCGAATAATAGCCGACGCCGGGCAGAACAAAACCCAGCGGCGCCAGAATGAGCGAAGCGGCGGAATTGGTGAAAAAATAAAAAACCACGGGCAGAACCAGCGCCCAGATCTGGCTGTAATGCATCATTTTGAGCGGATCCGTGCCGGCCGGACGGCCCAGCAGCATATACCGCTCCTCGAACTTCTTCTCCATGCCAAGGCCGCGGGCGAAAAACAGATCCATTTTATCCCAGAAATTAGCGCTGTTCTCCAGCTTCGAGAAGACCGAGACCTCTTTCCCCTCCATGTCGCTGACATCGCCGATGGCGGAGCGGTCCTCCTCCCTGGGAGCGAAGAAACGCCGCACGGCCGCGAAAACCGCGAACGAGCCGAAAGCCGCGAGCCCCATCAGGAAATATTTTGTAAAAGAGTCCATAGAATTACACTTTTATCTTCCCCAGGCTTGAGACCACTTTCATGCCTATGGCTATCCAGACGGCGCAGCCCGCGAAAATACCCATGCCGAGCGGGCTGGTGTAAAACCTGATCATCACGTCCGGCTGGAACATAAACATCACGCCCAGCATGATCCAGGGCATGATCCCGACCACGATGGACTGGATGCGCTGCTGCGCGGTCATAGCTTTGGTTTTTTCCTCCAGCTTCGACTCCTCCCGGATATCTATGACTATGCGTTCGAAAACTTTGGTCAGGTTGCCTCCCATCTGCCGCTGCAGGACTATCGCGCGGATCATATAGGAAAGCATCTTGCTGGAAACGCGCTCCTCCATGACTCCGAGCGCCCGCTCGAAAGGCGTGCCGAGCTGGTAATTCTTGATCACAAGCCCGAACTCGTCGGAGATCGGCGGGATCAGATCTTTTGAGACCATTTCAAAGCCCTGCACGATGTCCAGACCCGAGCGCAGGGAGTTGGACAGCAGGATCAGCCCGTCCATAAGCTGGGTGTCTATTTTCAATCCGCGCCGGATCTTCATGTGATTCAGCACGAAACCCGGGGTTCTCAGGCCCACCGCCATGCCCAGCGCGGACAGGAACGCAAAAATCAGCAGATTAAAACTCAACAGCCCCAGCAGCGCGAAAAGCCCGGCCGGAATGAAAACCAGGTAGTGCACCTTTATGGCTATAAACTGCCGTGAAAAATCGTCGGTCCATTTGTCCACTTTCGTGGAGTAATCGGCCACCATCCTGGCGGTCTTTTCCTCGTTCATAATGAAGAAAAGTCTTACCGACAGAAAAACGAGCATGATGCCCAGCACCGTCGCCGCGGTATAAACGGCCTGCTGGGATTTGGAGATCACCGCGGGCGGAGAGTAGGCGCGGGGCGCCCTGAAAAGCACGCTGAAAGAATCCTGCCCCATTACGGCTATGGCCGTTATGGCTTCAGCGTATCGCTTCTGGTCGGCGCTTGAAATGGCGTCCGAAATGCTTTCCATCTCCCTTAACATGAGGTTGAAGATGCCGAGCAGCGTCCGCCCCCGGCCGTTCATGGAATCGAAACGCTTGGCCCTGTAGAGCCTGTCCAGCGACATCTGGAAGCGTATCCTGATATCGGCGTATTCCTTGACCAGCAGGCCGGGGGAAATTTCCGCGCCCATTTCCTCCCGGGGAAAAGTCTTTTTGGTCAGTTCCAGGAACTCGTAAATTATGGAAACGGGCGTCTGCCAGAGCGCCGCTTCGGAGATCTCCCCCTCCTCCGGATCGCGCCAGACCTTATTTGAGAGCATGGCCGGGACGGAGGTCTCGATCCACTTGGGCATTTTAACGTTGACGGTGGCGCCTTTGCATTTTATGGGGTAATCCTGAAGCTTGGCGTCGCGCTCGGGCGCCAGATAATAATAGAACAGCTGCATCTTGGTGACGGCGCAGGAGACCTCGGCCATCTGGTTCCTGGCCAGAACGCCCGCCTGTACGGAAAGGATGAAGGATGAAGGATGAAGGATGAAACAAACCAATATTAAAAACCGCAGGCTGAACGCTTTTTTCAGCCACTTCCCCCCCGCTCCATTCTCAAAAAAAATTCTCATAACGTATCCGTAACATCCCTCATCCCTTGACTCCACGGGCGCGCCTCTGCTCTTCGGTCCAGAACAATTCTATCGGCATGGGGATGCCGTGCGTTTCAAAGTCCTTGAAAAACTTGGGCGGATCCCCGGTGGCCGCGAAATGGCCGGCGACTTTGCCGGTGTCCTTGTCTATGCCGGTCTGATGATACCTGAAAATGTCATGCGTAGTGATCTGGTTCTCCTCGCGGCCGGTAACCTCGGTGACCGCGGTTATCTTCCTGGTGCCGTCCGAGAACCTGGTAAGCTGGACTATCAGATGCACGGCCGACGCGATCATCTCGCGCAGAGCCCAGATGGGCAGATCGGCGCCGGCCATAAGGCACATGGCCTCCATGCGGGTAAGGGCGTCCCTGGGCTGGTTCGCGTGTATAGTGGCCAGGGAGCCTTCGTGGCCCGTATTCATGGCCTGGAGCATATCCAGCGCCTCGGAACCGCGAACCTCTCCCACGACTATGCGGTCGGGCCTCATACGAAGGCAGTTTTTGACGAGATCGCGGATGGTGACCTCGCCCTTGCCCTCGATATTCGGCGGGCGGCTTTCAAGGCGCACCCAGTGCCCCTGTTCGAGCCGCAGCTCGGCCACGTCCTCCACCGTCACGATGCGTTCGTCCTCGGGGATATAGCTGGACAACATATTGAGGAAGGTGGTTTTACCGGTGCCGGTACCACCCGAAATAATAATGTCCTTGCGCAGCCTGACGCAGCCTTTCAGGAAGTTCACGCATTCCTGGGAAATGCTGCCTTTCTTCACCAGTTCCGTGTCGGTGAAAGGCTTGCTTGAAAATCTTCTGATGGTGAGCGTGGGCCCGGAGACGGCCAGCGGAGGGATAATGGCGTTCACGCGGGAACCGTCTTTCAGACGGGCGTCCACCAGCGGCACGGATTCGTCTATGCGCCGGCCCAGGGGCGCGACGATCCTTTTCATCACCTGTATGATCTGCTCGTCGTTCCTGAACTGATACTTGGTCAGCGTCAGTTTGCCGGCCCTTTCGATAAACACCCGGTCGGGCGCGTTTACCATGATTTCGGTGACGGCCGGATCCCTCATCAACTCTTCAAGCGGGCCGAGGCCCAGGATCTCGTCCAGAAGCTCGTTGATGAATTTGACGCGCTGCTCCCTGGTGAGGGGCATGGCGGTCTCTTTCTGCAGAAGGCCGTTTATGATGGAATCCACTTTTTTCCTGGCCGCCTCGTTGGCGGCGGCGTCGTCCGAGATCTTGATGCGCTCGGTCTCCAGCGCGGTAACGACGTCCTTGTGCATCTTCATCTTTAGTTCGTCCCAGAAAGGCGGCACATCCACCCTGGGGGCGCCCGCGGACTGGGGGGATTGGGAGGGCCGGGACGCCCCGGAAGACGCGTCCGCTTCCCTGCTCATGGGACGCCACAGCATATCCGAACCGTGGGAAAATTCCGCCGCCGCCACGCTGGAAACCCACTGTTTCTCCGCCGGCTTCAGCTCCGAGAGGCGGCCCAGCAGCACCCGGAGGATCTTCCCCCATTGGGTGTTGGGCTGCTCCACTATCAGCACCTTGTTCTGGTTGGCGTAACCGGGCATGGAGTCTTCCCAGGGCATGAAAGCCAGAACGTCCTTGTTCATCTGCTTGAAGAATTTTTCCACTTCCTTGGGGCCGATGGCGCCAGGCATATCGTAAAGATTGCTGACGACCTCGAACTTGTTCATGGGGAAATGCAGCTCGTTTATCTCGCGGAAAGTGGCGGCGGTGGCGTTAAGGGAGGATACGTTGGAATTAGTCACCCAGAAGACCAGATCGGAGATATCGAAAGCGAAGACCTGCATGGAGAAGTACGGATCCACGTCTATAAAGATATCGAAAGACTGGGAAAGCCTGGAAAGGATGGGGAGTATCAGTTCCGGCGAGATCTTGCCGACGTCGGAACGCTTCTTGGCCAGCGGCAGCACGCCCACGCCGTAAGGCGAAATGGGAATCTTGCCCCTTATCAGCGCGCCCAGGGCGCCGATGGATTCTTTCCCCAGCGCCCGTATCAGCTCGACCATGGACGGCGGATTCAGGCCGAGGATGGTGGCATGTTCCTGGCGGCACATGGGATCCAGCGGGATTATCAGCACGTTCCGTTTCTGGTAATTCGCCCAGGCCAGCGCCAGGTTGAGCGCGATGGAAGTCTTGCCCACGCCCTCTTTGGGGCCCGAGAAAGTGATGACTCGCGGCGCGGGATTAAGATTGTCCATAAGAATCAGGGTAGAGGGTTCAGGGTCTAGGGTTTAGGGTGCGGAAGTAAGGAACTTCCATATTACTCTACCCTCTACCCTAACCCCTCTACCCTACTTTATAATATCGAACGTCACGAACAGGAACAGGGAACTCTGCTCCTCCACTATATCCGTGGAGCGGAATAAAGCGCCTAAAAGCGGGATGGAACCGAGGATAGGAACCCGGCTCTTGGAAACGTTCCTGTTGCTCCGCTTAAGCCCGCCGATAACCAGCGTCTCCCCGCTTTTCAATTCCACCTCGGTCTGGATCTGGCGGGTGACCATGGAGGGGATGGTGGTGCCTCCCACGTTCACGGGCTTGGAATAGTCCGGATTGGAAACCTCCAGTTGGAGCTGCACGTCCACCGTGTCCTTTTTTTCCGTAAGAATGACCGGCAGGACGTTCAGGATAACGCCGAATTTCTTGAATTCCGCGCCCACGCCCTGGGCGTTGGAATAGGGCACCGGAACTTCGCCGCCTACGGTAAAATTGGCCTGGGTGCCGCTCTTGGTGATGACTTTGGGATTAGACAACAGCTGCGCTTTTCCCTCGGTTTCAAGCAGCCTGAGTTTGGTGGCCAGGGCGGTCTTTCTTTCGAAATTCCCCAGCGTAAGGATGCCGGGGACGTTTTTCTCGCCGAAATCGAATTCCTGGCTCCAGGAGAAACCCGCGGTCTTCTGGATGGAGCCGCTTATTTCCACGATATCGGCGCTGACGGCGACCATCTCGCTCTTCTGCGCCCAGGCGGACGGCGCCAAAGCCAGGGCCGCCAGAAGAAAATAAAATCTGTTCATAAATGGTTCATCTCCTGCGGAACATTAGCGGCGGGCGGTCAGCGGCCGGCAGCCGCCGCTTACTGGCCGCCCATAAGCTTTTTGAAGCTCGAGATCGGCATCGGGTGCCGTTCGACGTCGCCCAGACCCCGGACGATAACTGAAACCGCGCCCTGCTGCATGGCAAGCGCGAGATACTGCGCCTCCTCCGGGTTGAGCGCCAGGCTCATGATACCCTTGTCGGAAAAAGCCTGATCCGCGGAAACCTGGGAATCCTTGGCTTTAGCCTGGATGGAGGACATACCCTGTCCGAGATTGGTGCCCACGCCCAGCACAAGCACGTTCTGGAGCATGGTCACGGTCACTTTTTCCTTGCGGTTATCGCCCATGACGGCGTCGAAGGTAACCAGGACATCCACCCGGTCACCGGGTTTTATGAGGCGCATGGGCGCATTGTCCATGGGCATAACGCAACCCCTGTAACCCGGGGGCACCTTTACGCTCAGGCCCGCTTCCGGGCTGAGCGAAACCAGAGCCGACGACGTCACCTGGTTTCCCTTGGGGATCCTGACGGCGGTCACCAGGTTGGCGACGAGTTTTATGTCGGAAGCGCTGCGTATTTCCTGGGCGTCCTGCTGCATATACTGCCTGGGGATCTGCACTATCGACACCAGGTCTTCCTTGAGAATGGTGCGCGCCGGCAGATCGTATTTCGCGACCAGGACCTGGGCGATCTCCTGCGAAGCGGCGAGGGCCTTTTCTTTAGAGGTCAGGATCCACCAGTAAATACCGGCGGCAAACAAAGCCAGGATCACGGGCACCAGGACGCCTTTCTTTTCCATATGTATCGCTCCCTTACCAGATTATAGACCGCGCCGATTGCGCCTTTGTTAAATAAATGTAAATTTTCCCGCTCACTGGAACACCGGCTTCTCTATCGGCATCCGCACCGTCACCGTTATTTTTTTTATCCGGGCGCCCTTTGGCGGATCCGCGAAAAAATAGCTGGAACCGGGGAAGATCAGCTTGGCCGGAAATACCAGGGTGACCAGCAGATCCTCGTTGGTATGCGTATACGGATCGGGAGAGGCCTTGGGCTGGGGGTCAATACCGGTCGGTTCGCACGACGCGGAGAGCTGGATCCGGCCGGGATTGAGGAACATCTTCCCTTTCACCGCGTCCATCTTCATCTGCGCGTTTCCGCAGTTTGAAGCGTTGCTTAAACTGCCCCCCGGGGGCCCGGCCACCAGCGAACCGATCCGCGCCAGCTCATAGGCGCAATGGTGCGCCAGAATGGTCTGATACGCCAGGCTGCCCAGTTCCATGATGAAGAACAGCAGCAGCATGAAGACCGGCAGAACCAGCAGAAGTTCGACGGTCACCTGCCCTGCGCTTCTGGTTCCGCTTAATGACCGGTAAAAAGCCACTGGATCTCCCACGCACAAGCCGGTGAAGCAAAGACCCCGCTCTCTTACATCCCTGCTTCCTTGGATCGTTCAACAACTTTACGGATTGTTACCGCCGCTGGAACCCAGGCTGCCGGCGGCTCCGTTTATCATACCCTGGATCTTCATGAAAAGGCCGGGCATATAGTTCTTGAGCGCCATGCCGGCGATAAGGACCACGCCCACCACCACAGCCAGCATCAGCAGATATTCCACCGTGTTCTGGCCTTTCCGGTTCTTAAACAGTCTGTTCATTTTGCTATTCCTCCAAGTGTGCTCTGAGTATAACTAATTATATCTAATTATGCGCCCGGCTAGTCTACCACGGATCCTCTTTATACATCCTGAGTATTATGACGCCGCCGTTGGTGAACTGCTTTGACAGATACCACTGGAGCGACCTGTACATCATTACGAAAACCGTTAAAAGCGACACCGTCACCAGCAGGTACTCGATGGTGGTCTGGCCTTTCCTAAGGATGAGGGATGAAGGATGAGTGATGAAAGAAAAACGTTTCGGACTTTTAGCTTTTACGACCGGACTTGATATTCCCATTATTCTTCTCGTTCCTTAACAGCCCCCGGTCTTTTAAAATTGCACTTTCACCATGATCTGGCTTGATTTACCGAGGGCGCCGTAGGGAACCATAGTGTAGTCCAGCGACATCCCGTAACCCATGGCCTGCGCGGTATAGATCCCTATGCCGAACGACCAGCCGCTGGTCTTGCTCAGGCCCAGCGTATCCAGGGTCTTATCGTCGTAATTTTTGCCGTAGTCGTCCGCGCCCGTATACCCCGTGCGGACGCTCACGCGCCCCACCTGGATCACTTCCTCCGGGAGGTTGAACTCCACGCCGCCGCCGGGCTGGGTCCGCCGGTCGGAATAACTCTTGGACTCCAGAAGAGCCGTGATGAACGGATTGGGCGAATAAGCCAGGCCCAGCCGCTGGATCCTGACCACCTGGTCTTTCTTGCCGGAAAAGTTCGCGCCGGACCAGCCGAGAGAAAGTTTACGGCCCACTTTCAGAACGACGCCGCCGTCGAAAACAAGATTATTGTACTTCTCGGTGTAATTATCCTCCATCACTTCCTTGGCGCTGACGCCCACAAGCAGGCGTTCAAGGAAAAAACTTTTGGCCAGCGTCAGCGTACCGTAGCTGTTGCGGACTTTTACGTCCTCCCCGTACTGCGGTATCCCGGCCTGATCCCTCACGTCAAAGCCCTTGATGCCGTAATAGGCGACGTTGACTCCGATGACCGACTGCCCCACGGGATGCACGTAAGCCATGTACTGTCCGGAATAATCCTGGAACCAGCTCAGATAGGAAAACCCCGCTTCGCGCAGCTGCGAGGAAGCGACGCCCGCGGGATTTATAGTCATGGCCTCGGTTCCCTCCACTATGGATACCCCGCAGTTTCCAAGCGCCTGCGCCCTGGGACTGCCGGTCGGGATCTTCATGAACACCGCTCCCGAAGTCCCCACTTGCGAGTCCGCGGCATGGGCGGAAAGGATGAAGGATGAGGGATGAAGGATGAAACACAGAATGATAAGAAACCGGAACCCGGACATTTTCCCCATCCTCTTTTCCGCTTCTTTAGTCCCAAAAAAATTTCTCATAGCATCTCCCTAACATCCCTCATCCCTCATCCCTCATCCTTTTTACGGCACCAGTATCTTTTTGACCGTCTGGAACGCTCCTTTCGCACCGTCCCGGCCCTCCAGCCTGATAACCGCGAAATATACTCCGGGAGCCACGAGCCTGCCGGAACTGTTGGTCCTGGGCCAATAATGCGTCAGATCGACCCCTCCGCCCAAAAGCCCCGAACTGTACCTGTATATAAGATCTCCGGCCAGGTTATAGATCTTGATACTAGCTTCGGAATTGATGTATATGGGTATATGAAAATAACCGTTCGTCCCCGTATAGGGATTGGGCGCGAACCAGATATCTTTCTCAAGCTGAGCGTCGTCCTTGCTGGGGCCGTTGGCCACCGGGATGTTGGCGACTATCTGATCGTCGGCCAGCCCGCTGCCGGGCGACACCGTGCCGTTCAGCATGCTTATGCTGTCCGCGCTGGTGGAACCGTAGACCTTGAAGACATAGTTCCCGTCCGGCACTTTCGACAGCGTCAGATCTGTGCCGTCCCAGGTTTCAAAGATCTGGGCCCGGGCAGGCCGCATACCCACGAACATCTTCACAAGCTGGGCGGGCTTACAGTCCGCGGCAAGATTTACGCACGAACTCAGGGGCGTCCCGGGACGGTAGATCCTGGTCACCACCCTCATCGGCTCGGAAACCTGGTACGAGATGACGGCCGGGGATTCCATGGTCATCGGCGTGATAGCCATGTCATAGATCCGCAGCGGATTGACGGAGATAGGCTGCTGAACCGTCGCCGCGGAGATCAGATCGGTGCGGAGATCGCGGGCGACTATTTTCACGTTGTAGTCTCCGGCCGGCACAAAATCGCCGTTGACGCAGACAGCCGGGTTCGGACTGTTGCATTTCCCGTCCCAGAATTCCTTATTGGGCAGGCCGCCGTCCCTGACCTCCCCGGAGATGATAGAAGCGACCACCTGCGGAGTGTTGAAGTTGTTCAGAACCTGCACCGTGACCGAAGACTGGCGGGTGACCATATAATCTATCTCGTAAGGCGGCAGCAGAACGGTGTCGGAAGAATTGAACATCGTGGGAATGCTCGGGATTACGTCAAAGGCCGTAAAAATGATCTGTCCCCTGGCCACGTCAAAGTAGCCGTAAACCTTGTCGGCGGCGTACATAACGGGCTGAACCGAGGTGACGGCGGTGGTAGTGTGAGCCACCAAAGTAAAGGGATACCTGCCGTCCGGCTTAAGAACGCCCTCCTCATCCCGTCCGTCCCAGGAGTCGGTGATCTTAAAGCGGCCGGGGCGCATCCCGGAAATGGTAAAAATCGGCTGTTTAACCGGAACCACGTTCGGCCAGTCGGACGGATTCACCGTGACGTCTGTCGGATAGATCTTCAGCTCGACATACATCGCCTGCGAAAGCTCGAAATCTATAGTTGCGACATCGGAAGCCCCGCCCAGCAGCGGCGTGGTTTTTACATCCACGATACGGAACATCTCAACGGGCGTGCGGGCCGTGGTGGTGGAGACCCTGGTGGAAACGCAGGAATACGGATCCTCGGTTATCAGTTCGGCCTGGTAAATTCCGCCGGCGACGTATTTTCCGCTATCATCTTTTCCGTCCCATAATTCCCGGTTTGAGAAATTGGCGAACCTGGTCTCCCGACTGATAAGATGCCTGACCGGAGTCGTGCTGCCTTCGGGCAGAATATTCATCGTGACCAGGGTGTCCCTGACGGGGGTGTAACGGAAATAGAACGGATCCAGCCCCGCAACCGAAGGAGAGGAGCCTATCACAGTAGAGGAAGGCGAGATAAGACTGACCACCAGACCCCTGGCCACCGGCAGCGTGCCTACCGCCAGGCGCTGGTTCCTTATGACCCCGCCGGACGCCGCCGCGGAAGGGAGCTCGGCCCAGATAGCGTAGATATAGTCGCCGTCGCAGACAGGGTTGCCGAGATTGTCCCGGCCGTCCCAGATGGTGGAAGCCGTCTGCCGGCCCGCTTTCTGCTCGGTTATCAGCCTGAGCAGGGTTCCGGAATTAAGCGCCGGTGGATTTGTCACGCTGTTCAGGTCGGTGAAAGCCGTGCCGGGCGAATAAATGCCGACGTAAACGGTCGCGGCTTCGGTGAGCAGATAACTTATGACCGCCTGATCCGTGGAAGAGGCGCCCAGGGGTTTCACGGCGACATCGGTTATCTGAAGCGGATCATGCGAAATAGTGGTAGTATAAGGATAGGCGTTGTCTATTCCCGACCAGTTGTCCTGCGACTCGGCGGAGATCTCCGCCCTGTATACGCCGGGCGGGGCTATCCGTCCCAGATTGTCCCGGCCGTCCCAGAAATCCCCGTTCGTGAGGGTGCCGTCCGGAACGCCTTCCCCCACCCTGGGCAGGCTTGAGACCAATACGCGGGTAAGCGGCATGACGCCGCCTACGTCTATGGCCGAATATATCCTTATGGAGGTGGTGGCGTCCTTGCTCAACCGATAGAGGATATTGTACGGCTGGGCGGCCACGCCCGTTATTTTGCCCACCACGGTGGGACTGGAACGCACCGTGTGAATATTCATGACGTCTATCTGTATCGGGATCTGGCTCTCGCCCGGAAAAGCCGCGGTCTGCTCTATGGAGATATTACCGGCCTGCTGGCTGACCTCGTTGGTCTTGACCTTGGCCCGGAAGCCGTACTGGCCGTTGGTCTTTCCGAAGATGCCGCTCAGGTTGTAAGAACCGTCCCAGGCGGTGCAGTAATAATTCCCGGCGCCGCCGACGGTGGCGGCCACGTTATTATCGCTCTCGCACTGGCCGATGTTGAAAAGGGAAACCGTCCTGATAGGGGGAGTGCTGGCCGGATCCAGCGGATTGCCTCCGGCGGCGAACTTGAAGATCTCAAAACTCAGTTCGTTGATACCGAAGTGGCCGGAGGTGCTTACGCAGACTATCTGGGCGCATAAGGCCAGGCAGCCGCCGGGGTAGTTGCTAGACGGCTGTTCGAATTCTATGCGCGAAGAGTCCCTCCAGACGTTGCCGCCGTCGGTAAGAAAAGAAACGTTCGGAGCGTTGTCGGGGACATCGTTGCAGTAACCGCTTGAGGGGGTCGCGCTGCCCTGGGGAACCACGGTGCTGAATTTGACGTTTATGTCGGCCACGAAAAGCTGCTGCGCGCTCAGTTGACGGGCCGGAACCGCTGCGAGAAGCAGGATGGCCAGCGGAAAAAGCAGTCTCTTAGTCATAAAATCCTCGGGGTCCGGTATTTAAAACTTAAAATTTTCAATCAGTCCTCTCAATTCTGCCATTTTACCGACAGATAATCAATGCCGCTTAATACGTCTTAAACTTATACTTGCCGATCTCCAGCCCGCCCATCTTTCCGTTTTTCTCAAGCGTCCAGAAATAATCTTTCCCGGCCCAGAAAGCGATCGCCGGGGACTTTAACTTCTGCGAAGAAACGAGCCTGAAAGCGCCATTCTCCGGGACGTAGCGTCTGAGGCCGCCTTTGGCGTCCAGCGTCCAGAGTTGCGCGCCCACCCACTGCATGGCGGACAGACTTTTCAGGGACGGCAGCGTGTAGCTGGCGTCCACCCCGCCGGCCGGATCCAGGCCGTAGCGGTACAAAAGGCCGGTCGCCGCGTCAAAAGACCAGAGATTGAAACCGTCCCAGGCCGCGCCCTGAGGGGCCGGGCCGGAGGTTTTAACAGCCTCGATTATCTTCCCGGAGTTAATGTCCTTCTTTATCAGTCTCAACTGAGCCAGATCCAGCGCCCAAGCGCCTCCGTCAAAGGCGCTGACGGCCGCCGGCCTGAACGGCCCCGCTCCCGTTCCGTTGAAAACGCGCAGAGTGGAAAGATCTTTCGGATCTTTAAGCACAAGCCCGGAGTCCCAGTCCGCCAGCCACAACCCGTCCCCGGACACGGCCAGACCGGAGGCGTTGGGCGTGTCAAGGCTCAGACGGCTTAAAAGCGAGAAGTGCACCTTGGTTCTGTAATCGTATACCCGCCAGGCCAGCAACCCCATCAGTGTCAGGCCGGCAAGCGCCATGGCCAGGAGCTTTGTAACGCTCCTGCGGAATGCGGGGCGCGGGATGCGGGGCGCGTCGGCGGCGGAGCCGGAAGAAACGAATACAGCCGGCAGCTGCACGCCTTTAAGCGCGTAGAGTTTAAGGATCTGGGAAACTTTTTCCGACCACTCCGAAGATTCTTTCAGCGTATTGGCGAGCCCGGCGGCGTAATCGAGGCCTTTCGTTTCCTCTTCCTTGAGTTTCGCGGTCCATGCTTCGCGTTCGGAGCGCAGGCGGGACTCCCAGACCGCGAATTCCTGGCGGTGGGTTTCCCAGACCGAACGCTCGCGATCCCAGAGTTCGCGCCATTCCTTCCGCTCGGCGTCCCAGTTGGCCTTGGCTTCGGCCAGACTGGATTCCAGTTCAGCGGCTTTTTTTCCGGCTTCGTTTATCTTTTTTTCCGCGTCGGACCGCGCGCGCCTCTCGGCCAGCAGTTCGGAAAGCGTTCTTTCCACGGCCTCTTTGGCGTCGGCGAGCCGGCGCTCCGCTCCGTCGGCGGCGTCCCTGAGGTTGGACTGCTCCACGGCGGACTCGGTAAATTTTTTCTGCCAGGCGTCCCGCTCCTCCCTCAGGGTCTCAAGCCGCCCGTTCAGCACGGTAAGCTCCACCCTGGTCCGCTCCAGGAGCTCTTTAAGCAGCGTCATCTCGCGCGCGTGGTTCTTCTTCTGCGCGCCCAGTATTTTGCCGGACTCCTCCAGTTTCAGCACCGAGGTGAGTTCCTCGCTGATAACCTTTTCCCTGGCCTCGTGATAGTGCTGCTTCAGTTCCGCCAGGTGCGCACGCGTCTCGTCCAGCTGCGCCGACAGGTCGCGGATGCTGGCGTCCTTTGCCTCCAGCAGGCGCTTCCAGTCGCTCTCGGCCCTGGAAAAATTATTTTTGAGAAACTGCACGGTTTCCAGCTGCGCCTCGCTGAGACGCGAAGACTGGCCGGAAAGCTCCGGGACATAATCTTTCCCGGAGGCTTTCTTCCAGAGCTCGCCCAGCTGCCTGTCTATCTCTTCGTTGTCCATAAAATCAGGTTTCAGGGTCTAGAATTCAGGGCACCTTGTTATAAGTTTAACAGGCGGATGTTGCCCGGGAGTGAATTAAATGTTAAAAAAAGGTTACAGGCGGGCTCATGCTGGAACCGCATGAGCGGTATCCGGTAACCAGTGGCCGGTAACCAGTAACCGAATACCGGATACTGGTTACTGAATACCGGATACGGGTTTACTGCTGTTGCAGTAAACCCTGCAATTCCACCGTCGCCTGGCTGATATCTATGCCGGCGCCCTGGTAGCGTCCCACTATACGCTGGAGAACGCCTTTGAGCGATTCTTTCGGCGCGCCGCCACTCCTCATCTTGAGATAGGCCGCCCAATCGCCGCTGAAATCGAATCTGAGCTGGTTCAGCTTGTCGTTGTTGCGCTTCTCTTCCAGCGATCTAAGCTCCGCTTCCGCGCGGCGCTGGCGCTCGACTATGGCCTCCAGTTTTTCCCTGGCCTGCGTTACCTCCGCTTTCTGTTCGCGGGCGGCTTTCAGGCCGGCGTTAAGCAGTGCCGTCTCATTTTTAAGGTCGCTCAGCTCGTCCCGGAGAATGCTTTCGCGCCTGGCGGATTCGTCAAGGGCCTCCATCAGGTCTTTGCGGTATTTGATTTCCTGCCTTACCAGCTTTTCATATTCGGATCCGGAATCTTTGTCTCCGAAGCGGATGCTGAGACTTAAAACATGGCCCGGCGTTATCGTCCCGGTGAGCGGGACAAGGAGGGAATAGGAGATTTCCGAGGCCGGCCGCCGGTAGCCCGCGCCCAGGCTCACAAAAGAGGCGTTCGGCGCGAGGGAGAGCCCCGCGCGCGAACTGAAAATACCGTAGCGGTAGGTGCGCCAGAGATATTCAAAACCGGAATTGACGCTGAAATTGCCCTTGTAGCCGCCGGCGCCGGAACGATTGGCGACGTCCAGCGTGAGCGTGTAATCTTCCGTCTTTTCGGCCACGCCCAGGCGGGCTGAGAACGGCGCCTTGTCCTTCAGTGCCCCCTCTCTGAAAGAGGGAGAATTGACATTCAGCAGGGACAGGCCGAAGTTGTGCTTTGTGTCCGCGCGCCAGAGAGCTCCCAGATCGAGACCCAGCGCCATTTTGGAATCGCCGCTCCGCACCGAAGAGAGCTGCATAAATTTCAGGCCGGCGCCCAGATCCAGCGCGCCGGCGCCGGCTTTCCGGAACTGCCAGGTCGCCCAGCCGAGACTGAACATTTTTTCCTTAAGATCCGCGCCCAACGCCCTGTAACGGCCCAGGATCGACATCGTGCCGAGCTTTCCGTAGGCCATGCGCGGAATAGCCGCGCCGGCCGCATAGCTGTCAAAATCAAGCGGGCCCAGGCTTGAGCGGGTACCAGCCTCAAAATGCGCGCCGGTCTCCAGTTTTCTGGTCGAACCCGGAATGGCGGGGTTCAGAAGCGCGCCATTGGCATCGTCCAGCGCAGTGGCGGAATCCCCCATGCCGCGCAGGCGGGCGCTAAGGCCGGTATCCTCAAAAGCGGCATAAGCTGAAGGGATGAGGGATGAGGGATGAAAGATGAAACACAGAATGACAAGAAACCATAACCCGGACATTTTTTTTGGCCTCTTTTCCGTTTTTTTAATCCCAAAAAAAAATCTCATAAGCGTCTCCATATCATCCCTCATCCCTCATCCCTCATCCCTCATCCCTCATCCCTCATCCCTCATCCCTCATCCCTCATCCCTCATCCCTCATCCCTCATCCCTCATCCCTCATCCCTCATCCCTTGCGTTTTCTCCACGTCCCCGGCCAGGGCTATCTGGCCGCGGCCGTGGGATTTCACCCAGTAAAGGGCGTCGTCGGCTTTCGCGAGCAGGGCCTCCATGGAAGAAGCGTCCGCCGGGAATGTCGAGATACCCAGGCTCATTGACACCGTAAGTTCCCGCGTCTTGGAAAAAGGCACGGGGATCTTTATCTCGCGGACCTCCAGAGCGAGCCTGGCCGCCAGTTTCTGCGCTTCCTCCCCCGTGGCCTGGGGCAGGAGTATAATGATCTCGTCGCCGCCGTAGCGGCACGGGAAGTCTATTTTGCGCAGATTGGAAAGGATCACCCGGCCGACCTCCCTGAGCACTTTGTCGCCTATCTGGTGGCCGTAAGTGTCGTTCACTTCCTTAAAATAGTCCACGTCCCCCCAGATGACGGCCAAAGGCTGCTTGAAACGTTCCGCGCGGTAAAATTCCTCCTGAAAACGCTGGTTGAAGTAACGCCGCAGCGGCAGTTTGGTCAGTTCGTCATAAAGCGAAAGCTCTTCGACCTTGTCGAAAAGCCTGACATTGTCCAGCGCCAGACCGATCTGCCCGGCGAAAGACTTGAGCATGGCAAGTTCCCCCGGCTCGATCTTCTGCTGGCTTAAAAGGTTGTCCACGATCAGCAGGCCGATGGTGGTTCCCTGCACCACCAGGGGCATATACAGCACGCAGTCCTTGTACCGTTCCATGAACACGCCCGAACTCCTGCCCAGCACGATATCCGCGAAGCGGTGGGCGCCGGCCTCAAGCGGGATCTCTTCGTACGCTATGCTCTTAAGCTGGCCGCGGATATCGGAACTCAGTTCGCCTTTTAATTTCTGCGCTTTCTCGTCTATCAGGTAAAGCCGCACGCGGTCAAAGCCGAAATAGGTCTGGATGCCGGCCAGGATATGTTTAAAACTGTCGCGCACCCGGAGGGAATTGGCGAAGATCTCGGTAAGTTCGGTGATGACGGAAAGATTCCTGGAATATTTTTTATTAAGACCCACGAATTCTGCTTTGTAATAGCTGCGCATGAACTCGCCGATATACTCGTGGGCAAAGGCGGCCTCGGCCGGAGAAAACCGCTTTTTTTTCGGGGAACGTTCCAGCCTGATCAGCCCCTGTATGGGAGCTTCGCCGGAGGCGGCCGCGGCATAGATCCCGACCCGGAACGGCGCCAGCAGAAAATGACCGGCCTTATTGCTGAAAACCGCCGGCTTCAGCGAGGCCAGCGTTTCGGATGCCGGAGAATCCGGGGACGGGCGCGCGCTTTCCTCGGCCTCGAAAGACAGGCCGTCCGCGCGGCGCATCATCAGACGCAGAAGCGCGTTCTTCTCGTCGTAATAATAAAACGAGACCCGCTCCGCCGCGGACAGTCTGGACGCGGCTTCGAGCAGCCCTTTCAGGAAAGCGTCCCGGCTCTCGAAAAAAGCGGGCGTTTCCCCGGCCAGGGAGTTTATTTTCTTTTTCTTTTTCATACGCTGCTGTCAGTACAGCGACAGCAGATAATCTATCTCTCCCTGGGCTATTATCAGTTCCCTTAAAAAATCCTCCCGCGTATAGGCCTGCCTGGAAATCCGCAGCGACGCGTGCCAGAGCGCCTTGTCCAGCAGCAGTTCCGCCGTGGGGTATACGGCGCTGTTGGGCGCCGGCGCCGGAGAGGAGAACACTTCCCTCCAGACCTCTTCGCCGCGGGAATTTTCCAGGATCTCTTCAAAAACCTGGGTCAGGCACGGAAAAGCCCCGAAAGCCGGGGCGAAAGAACGGCAGCTGTCCGCGGAAAGCGCCCATTTCAGGAACAACCCCGCCTCCTTCAGGCGGGGCGAGCCGGAGGCGGCCGCCAGACCGTAACTCAGGATCTGTTCTTTTTTCCTTGCGCCCGGCAGACGGACAGGCCTGAACGAACTTTTCCTGCCGGCGGGGAAAGCGGGCAGCCTGGTTCCGATCACCATGGCGGCCGAGTCCTCGTAGAAAGGCCCCCCCTCAAGGACAGTCTCTCCGAAAAGCGGCAGATAACCCCTGAGAGCCGGCTCCAGATAGTCTTCCAGGCCTTTCACGGCCTCGTCCCTGCTGAGCGTACAGCGGTTCCGGTCTTCGGAAAACAGGTCTCCCCCGCGGTTCCAGACGCAGGGCAGAGCGTAGGCGGCGCTCAGCCGGCCGGCGCCGCACAGGACAGGGTAAAAGCCGCGTTTTTTATTTCCGGAAGCCAGCCTTTCGCAAACCGACAGGAATCCCCCCCAGTCGGAAAGATCGGCTTCGGGGCGCAGGGAATGTTTTTTGAACTCTTCCGGGTGATAGAACAACACCGGAGCTTCCATCCACCAGGGCGCGGAAAAGGCGATATCGCTTTCTTCGGTTGAACAGCCTTTTTTCAGAAAGTCCGGGTACCTGACCGGGGTGAACGCCTCAAAAACCCTGTCGATTTCAGCCAGAAGGCCAAGTTTGGCCAAAACCGCCGTCCACGACTGCGGCAGTTCCATGATGTCCGCGGTTTCGCGGTTCCTGGAATCCCGGAGATGGGCAAAAATGTTCCGCCACATGGATCTGCGGGTCATGACCCGGAAATCCACCTTGATCTCGGGATAGTGCGCGGAAAAAGAGTTCAGCAGATTTTTGAAAGCCGCGAACTTACCCGTGTCGGAATCGGCCAGAAGCCATATCAGCATAAAATTTAATCCCAGGACGCCACGGCCAGATCCGGGGCTATATCCAGGGAACCACCCGAAACCCCGCGCTCAAGCCGGCGCGCGGCGCAAAGAGCCACCATGGCGGCATTGTCCGTGCAGTAGGCTTTTTCCGCGAACCCGATCTGATAGCCGGTTCCGGCCGCGAGTTCGGCGAACTTCCGCCTTAAACGGAGGTTGGCCGCCACGCCGCCGCCCACGATCACGCGCTTTATGCCGGAAGCCGCGCAGGCTTTGGCGGTTTTATGGACCAGCGTGTCGGCGACAGCCTCCTCAAAAGCCAGGCAGATCCCGGCCTGGCCGGCCGGGGAAAGCCGCCGGCGTTTTTCATAAAAATCGGAACCGAGCAGATCCCGGAGCCTGTAAGCCACGGCCGTCTTAAGGCCGCTGAACGAAAAATCAAAACTGCTTTCCATATAGGGCCGCGGGAACTCAAAGCCGCCGGCCCTTAACGGAGCGGCCCCCAGGGCCGCCTTTTCCACGGAAGGCCCGCCGGGATAATCCAGTCCCAGCAGTTTGGCCACCTTGTCGAAAGCCTCGCCGGCCGCATCATCGCGGGTCCGTCCCAGAACCTTGTAGCAGCCGTAGCCTTCCACTTTCCAAAGTTCGGTATGGCCCCCTGAAACGATGAGAACGATGCACGGAAATTTTATCCGTCTGGATGCCAGCTTCCCCTCGTACTCGTAAGCCAGAAAATGGCCTTCAAGATGATTTATGCCCAGAAGTTCCGCGCCGAGCAGCCTGGCCGCGGCCCCGGCCGCCACCCTCGACACCAGAAGGGCTCCGGGCAGCCCCGGTCCCCGGGAGAAAACGACCGCGTCTATTTTCGGCCCGTTCAGCCAGCCGCCTCTGAAAAAAGGACGCCGGTAACCGGCTTTCGAAAGGGCGGCGCCAAGCACAGGGGAGATCTTCTCCAGATGCGCCCGGCTGGCAAGCTCCGGCACCACGCCGCTGTATTTTCTATGAAGACCTATCTGGGAGAAAACGATATTAGAGAGCAGCCGCCGGCCGTCAAGCACACAGACGGAGGTTTCGTCGCAGGTGGTCTCAAAAGCCAGGATTCTCATAAAGCAGGGTCTAGGGGTCAGGGTAGAGGGTTTAGGTTCAGAAATAAGGAATTTCCATATCACACCCCTACACCCTAAACCCTCTACCCTATTTTGCTGTTTTCAGATTCCCCAGAACCTCTCTGGCTTTCAGAAGTTCCACGGCGCGATCCAGCACATCATCGCGGATCTGGGCTTCTTTTTTCTTATCCTGCGCGGTGGGGCGGAATACTCCGTCGTTTTGCGGAACAGAAGTTTTCTCCCCAAGCCGTTTTTTCTCGGCCTCTTCCGCGGCTTTCGGTTCTTTGCCGGGATAATAGAATTCTTCAGCCTGCTGGAGAAGTTTTCTTTCTACTTCCAGCGGAACTTTAATCTCTATGTCCGGGGTTATGCCGCCGGTGTTCTTTTTTTCGTCACGATGTATGGAACGGCCGGAGGGCGTATAATACCTGGCTATAGTGAGCCTTAACGCGGACTTGTCGGAAAGCGGTATCATGGACTGAACGCTGGCCTTGCCGAAAGTGCGCTCGCCTATGATAACGGCTCGTTTGTTGTCCTGCATGGCGCCGGCCACGATCTCGCTGGCGGAAGCCGAGACGCGGTTCACCAGGATGACCAGCGGCAGATCGGAATAGGGCGCCTGGGCGGCGGCCCTGAATTCCTGGTAATTTTCCGGCTTACGGCCCTTGGTGTAAACTATCATCCTGTTGTTATCCAGGAAAAGCTTTGAAATGTCCACCGAGGCCGACAGCAGACCGCCCGGGTCGTACCGCAGGTCTATGACCAGGCCTTCTATCCCCTGCTTTTGAAGGCCCTGGAGAGCCTTGGTGAAATCCTCCACCACATGGCCGGTGAATTCTATCGTTTTTATGTAGCCGATCCTGCCATCGATCACCCTGGACTTGACGTTCTCGGTCTTGATCAGTTCGCGGACCATGGTCACGTCCCTGTTTATCCAATCGGCGTTCTTGTCCTCCGTCTCCCGCGCGATAGTGATCTTGACCTGGGTTCCGGGCACGCCGCGCAGTTTTTTTATGGCTTCGTCTATGATCAGATCCTTGGTGCTCTCGCCCTCTATTTTCACGATCTTGTCGCCTGGATACAACTGGGCGCGGTACGCCGGCGTATTGGGGAGCGGCGTTACCACGGTCAGCCAGCCGTCGCGCACATCCACCCGTATGCCTATGCCGCCGAATTCCCCCTCCGTATCGCTCTTGACCCTGGTGTAAACGTCGGGCTCCATGAACTGGGAAAAATCGTCCAGCTCGCGCACCATGCCGGCGGCGGCCCCGTAGATCAGTTTCTGGGAATCTATCTCGTCAACGTAATTTTCCTTGATCAGCTCCATCACGTCCACTATTACCTTGAGCTGCTGGTAGGTCTGATCTATGGCAAAATTGAGGTACGGGAAAGCCAGGCCGATAAAGGCGGAAACGAAGACGATCCCCGCCAGTTTCTTAATGCTTTTCATTGAATTTTCTCCCTGTTGCACGAAAGTATAGATTATACATCTTTCAGGGCTTTTTTTCGCCCTTTAGCCTTTAGCCCTCGTCCTTTATCCTTATCTGAAAAATTCGACTGAATTTTTCAGGTTAGTTCGTCAGCCAGATCAGCGGATCCACCGCCGCGTCACCCAGCCGAATCTCAAAATAAACCGCGCTATAATCCTTCTCCGCCGGCCCGGAAACAGCCTGCGTGTCCTCCCCCGCGCGGCCAAGCGGGGAACTGGGCGTCACCTGATCGTTTTTAAAGACCGAAATAGACGCCAGCAGACCGTAAATGGTGAAAAAGCCACGCTCGTGATCCACTATGACCACGTTCCCGTAAGTCCTGAACGGACCGGCGTAAATAACTTTCCCGTTCATGACCGGGAAAACGGGGGCCGCTTCCGCGGCGCGGATCCGCACGCCTTCCCGCACGATCCAGGTCTTCAAAAGCGGCACCTCCTCCCTGCCGTACCGGCTTATGACCCTGCCCGCCGCCGGCCAGGGAAGCGAATGCCTGGGAATCGGCAGATCCCTGGATCTCCCGGCCGAAGGCTTATAAGGCGACTGTTTTTCAAGTTTCCTGACCAGTCTGGTCAGGCCGAGAGCGGCGTTCTGGAGGTTTTCCACTTCTTTTGAAAGCCGGAGCTGCTTTTCCCTGGTCCTTTCCAGTTCCGTCATCTTGCCCTTTACTATGTTCCTATGGGCCGACCGCTGCTTGTCCACCAGCCCTTTTTTCGCCTTAAGCTCAAGATTCTGCCTGGTCAGATCCTGAAGATCTCCCTTGACCCTGGCGGTCTCGCCTTTGATCCTTTTGATGAGGCTGTTCTTCTCCAGGATGGCGGATTTCAGCAGGAGATCGCGCGAAATATCGCTCAACCCGTGATAGGGATAATAGAAATGTTTATCCAGAGAATAGAGGACGACCTCCCCATACAGATCTCCCTGGAGATCCTTGTAGGCTTTGGCGAGGGAATCATACTTTTCCCTGGAATCGGAGCTTCTGGCGCGGGTACCGGCAAGCTGCGCCTCCAGCGCTTTCTGGCGTCCCACATTAAGCTTATCCTCTTTTTTAAGAGTGTCTATTTCGGAATTTATGAGGTTTTCCTCTTCCCTGTATTTCTCCAGTTCTTTCTTCTTTTCATCCAGTTGCTGACGGATCTCGTCCAGACTTTTTTTCCTGGCCGCGATCTTGCCCTCGGCCGCGAGCCCGGCGGGGCCGGCCAGGAGCAGGAACGAGAAAAGGAGGGTTAATTGTGCGTGTTTTTCCATTGGAAGATCACCCAGGCGGACACGCCGCCCGCGGCGATGATCGCCGCCTGCCAGAAAGGCCCGGGCCAGAGCCAGAGGGGGCTCAGATATTTGACCGGGTAGACAAGCGCGTAGGAAACCGCCACGGCCAGGGAGGCGGCCAGGAGACCCGCGAAAAACCAGTTACGGTCGCGCCGCACGCTCTCAAGGAAGCCGCCCACCGTGTTACGATAAAGCGCCGCCATCAGAGCCATAAACACCAGGGACACGAAAACCAGGGACAGCGAGACCAGAAGATAATGTTCGTAGAAAAGGGCGTGCAGAATGGCATAGGCCCCGAGCGGCTTGTATTTTATGTCGGCTACGCCGTTGACTTTCCAGGCCTCCTCAACCCAGGAGTTAAGATCTCCCAGGGCGGCCTCGTCCAGCGAGACCTCAAAAGTATCAGGCAGAGGATTGGAGACCATGTTCATGACGGCGCCCACCAGATCGGGGTCTTCCTCGCGGAGCCTGCGGAGGCGTTCGGCCTTGCTTATAAAGGAAATCTCGGCGCTGCCCGGGATGGCCTTGAACCGCTCTTCCATGCCGGCGGAATCCTGTCTTACCTTATCGCTTTTGACCACCACTATGCGGAAATCTTCCTTAAGGATAAGGGAGATCTCCCGGACCTGCAGACGCATGAACAACAGCGCCTCCGCCATAAGGGCGCCGGCAAAGACGGTCAGAAAAACCACCCGGTAGCCCTTGCGGCCCTTTTTATGCTCTTCCGTTCGCTGGTAGTGATGCTGCGGATGGTGATGATGTTCTTCCATAAATCGCTGAAATGGGTTTACCCTGCCCGGCATTTCAAAGCATCATTATATAATTTATTATGTGAAGATGGGCAAAAAAGGGGGGCACCCAAATCCTCCACTAACAACCCTGCGTCATTGATGAGAAGATTTCACCCATTGGGTGAAAGCGGAGAAATGGCGGCGGGCTGCCGGTTCGGGGGCCTGCCAGCCATGGGGCCCATCGGGCCTGCGGGGCCCGGCGACTTCGCGCCGGTTCCCCTCCGGCCCGATCCGACCCATGGCTGTCACCCCTCCAACTATACCCCGCCGCCATCCTCCTGATATAGCCTGAAAAACACACCTCTGTTTTACCCGCGAGGCGTCCAAATAGATGACTATCAATGAAGAGATGATGATTCCAAGAGGCGCCGCGGAATTCGGGTACCGGATACCGGTGCCGGGTGGGTAATTCAAGTAGTAATTTGGGCGGGGTCAATATATTGTATTTTCAGATTTTGGAATGCCGAGTGACCATCAATTGCGTAAATTTTACTAAGGGGTGAGTCGCAGGCCCCCGTTTTACTACCCTGCGGTTCGTTAACCCAAAGCCGATAACAGGCCTGCCTCATTGATGAGAAGAACATTGCGGACGCGGACGTGTCGGCGAAATTATCGCTTATCGGATTTGGGAGGCGGGAATCTAAAGCGACTTATCCTTGAACTCTACGGCCGCCACGAAAGGCGAACGCGAAATCTCGCCCACCATATCTACCGGGAGACTGCCGGTGATCTCAAAAGCCGTGAACTTGGCGTCAACCGAATTATTGGGCAGCCGGAAGACGTTCTCGGAAGCGAAACCGGCTTCGGAGCCCAGCCGGCGGACGTAATCGGCCACAAAAATGCCGGAACGGGCGCCGCCCGGGGCGCGCAAGGTGAAACGGATCCGCGTCCTGAACGGTATGCCTGAAGTTTTCTTCTCTATGGCCACGCGCCTCACCAGCGGATCCCTGCAGATGCCGTCAAGCCTTGAATAGGGCGCCCAGCCGAGCAGAAATGTCCTTTTACCTACGGCGGTAAAGTAGGTTTTCTCTCCGGCGAACCTGAAACCGGAACCGGAAAGGGATTTTATGACCGCGGAATGATCCCCCGTCTTGGGGAGCACCGTCAAAAAAACATAATCCCCCGCTTTAAAACCGGAAAGAGCGCTCCGGTCAAGCGGATTGACATAGGAGGAGATCGGCCCGACCTCGTTCGCGAAAGTGACCTTGTAATACCGGCCCGGCCCCGCGGCGCTTTGTGAACTTGTGTCCTGTGACTTGTGGCTTGTGACTTGTACTCTGCGACTTGTATCCTGTGTCTTGCGTCCCGTGTCTTCCAGTATGCGGACCGCCGGCAACCGGTCCGCCATCAGGGTAGTGAGCGACAGGGAGGTCAGGGCGTCGCGAAAACCGCCGTTAAGTCTGGCCGCGGTTCTGGGATTACGATAGCCGTAGGCCGTTTCCACGTAATCCTGGAAATCCGGGTCGGTGAAAGGGCTGGCATCGGGTGACGGAGGCAGCCCCGGAAAATCCGGGTGAACCGTAACCGGCCGCAAATCGGCGGCCCTTTCCGGAGCAGCCGCGGTAAGATTTACGGAACCGGAGGCGAGGATCGCCGCGGCAAGTAAAAAAATATATTTTGTCGTTTTTATCATCCTTTGAATCGCGCAACGCAAAATTGGGAAACGGGCGCAAAGCCTCCATCGCCGTTCCCCCTGGTTACCCCGGATTCACAGGCCCGGGGGTGGATGCTCCTTCGCCTCTTCAAAGGATTACAAGGTGTTTTTAATTGTAGCTTTGATCGCAGATCATCACAAGGCACTTTAGGCCTACGGGAACAAAGTAAATAGACCTACGCCGGAATAGGCCGAAAGACCCATCAGAGTCTTGACACCGGGGGCGGACTCTGATATAATTTATTTACCGGTAAGTAAGTTTTTCAGGGGAACGGTTTCTCAATGAAAGAAAAAACGCCTAAAGGCGACAAGACCCGGCGGCGCATTCTCGAAACGGCTTTGGCCCTGATGGCCGAAAAAGGCCCGGATGCCGTGTCCATGCGCGAGATCTCCGCGCGGCTCAGGATAACCAAGCCGGTTCTCTATTATTACTTCAAAAACAAGAACGAACTTATCCGGGCGTCGTTCGTGGAGGGCACCAAACATTTCCAGGAGCTTCGCTTTGAGATAAACAAACCCGGCCTCACGCTGGAACAAAAACTGACGCGAATCTTCGCCAACCACCTGGATTTCATAAAACGCTACCCCGATATGCCCAAGTGCGCGCTGAAAATAATGGCCGCGCCGGAAACCGGGGCGCTCAGCGGCCTGGCCAGGGAACTCAAAGCCCGCAACCGCCGCGAACTGCGCCTGATGCTGGAAAAGGAAAATCTGCCGGGCCGGGGCGCCGAGAACATGATACATATGATAAGCGCCGTAATAAGCTATTTTATGATCGAGGCCAGGGAACACGGGGCCGCCTGCCTGGAGAAAACCCTGCCCGGGCGCCTGGCCCGCCTGATCTGCGCCGGCGCCCGGAGCGGCAAAACGACATGAAAATGCGAACCGAAAAACAAAAAAGTCTGCCTGCCCTGCTGTGTTTTTGCGTTTTAGCGCCTTTATGCCTTGCTTCCGGGGCGCGGGCCGAGGTTCTTGAGCTCACCCTCTCCGGCGCCGTCGGGATCGCCCTGGAACACAACGCCGCCGTGATCAACGCCGGTGAAAACCGCGGTATATATAAGGAAAGGGTCCGGGAATACTGGGGAACCGTTTTCCCGCAGTTAAGCGCCTCCGGCCTTTACACCAGGAACATAAAGAGCCCTTCTTTTTTTCTCGGCGGAAACAAAATAAAATCGGGGCTGAACAACGCTTATACCGCCTCGCTGGATCTCAACCAGGTGCTCTGGTCCGGGGGCAAAGTGCGCGCCGGCATCAGCATAGCCAACATCTACTCCGCCGCCAGCGACGAACAGCTCAAAACCGCCAGGAACGCCGTCGCCAAGTCCGTTAAACAGACCTATTACGCGGTTCTGCTTTCCAGCGCCCTCGCCGGGATCCAGCGCGAAGCGCTAGACCTCGCGGCCCAGCACCTGGCGACCATCGAGGCCCAGTACAAACAAGGCGTCGCCAGCGACCTGGCGGTGCTCAGGCAGAAAGTGGAAGTTTCCAACACCGAACCGGCGCTTACCCAGGCCCTGAACCTTTACGAAGAAGGCCTCATAGAGCTGAAGAATCTTCTGGGACTTGATCCGGAAACGGAGATACGGCTGACCCAGAGCCTTAAACCCGGCACCCCGCTCAGCCTGGGGCCGGAAACGGAGGCACGCCTCACAGACTCGCTGCTGCGGCCCGGAGACGGAGCCGGCGGCATGGAAGAACTTTACAAGGCCGCCCTCCTGGGCCGGCCTGAGTACAAAAACACCCGGCTCCAGCGGGATCTCTTCCGCGAGAATATAACCGTGGAAAAAGCGGGCCACTACCCTTATTTAAGCGCGTTCGCCTCAAGACAGTTCCAGGGACAGGCCGACTCCGGCTTCCCCGGTTCCGAGGCGCAGAGTTGGAGCGCCACGGCCGGTTTGCGGCTGTCTCTCCCCCTTTTTTCCGGAGGTTCTACGGCCTCAAAAATAAGACAGGCCCGCCTGCGGGCCGACATCGCCGAAACCGATCTCAGAGAACTGGAACGCAGGATAAAAATAGAAGTGAAAAAAGCCTGGCTCAGCCTGAAAGAAGCCTCGGAGAGGCTCGGCTCCCAGGGCACCGCCGTGGAAACCGCGCGCAAAGCCCTGGCGGCCACCGAGGTAAGGTTCAAGAACGGCCTCGCCAGCCAATTGGAGCTCAACGACGCTTCGCTCGCGCTGAACAGATCCCAGACCCTGTACATCCAGGCACTGCACGACACTTTCTCGGCCGATACGGAACTGAGGTGGACCATCGGGGAATGATAAAGAAAGGATGAGGGATGAAGGATGAGGGATGAAAAAGAAAAGTTGAGTTATAAATTTATGAGAACAATAAAGCTATCCGTTATTCGCTATTCGCTGTTCGCTGTCTGCTGTTCGCTTATGTTTACCGCGGGCTGTAGGAACAAAGACCTGGAAACTTTCAATAACCTGGAGAAGGATCGTTTTCTGGTCAGAACCGAACGAGCCCGGATAAAGAATATCGAGGACTACCTGATCCTGGTGGGGTCGGTAAAAGCCATGGATGAAGCCACGCTTTATCCCAGGGTTTCCGGAAAACTTTTAAGGAACCTGCTGACCGAGGGAGACCCGGTAAAAAAAGATCAGCCGGTGGCCCTGATCGAACGCGACGAGCCCGGCGTGGTCTATGAACCGGCCCCCGTTCCCTCCACGCTTACCGGCGTCATAGGCCGCGTTTACCAGGATTCCGGGGCCAACGTCACGCCGGCCACCCCGATAGCGCTGGTGGTCAGCCAGGGCACGGTGCGCGTGGTGGTGGACGTGCCGGAACGCTATATGGGCAGGGTTTTTCCCGGCCAGGAGGCCTATATCAAGGTGGACGCCTTCCCCGACACGCTCTTCCGCGGCAAGGTTTACCGCGTGAGCCCCGTGGTGGACACCAGGACGAGGAGCGCCGTGGTGGAACTGCTTGCCAGCAACTCCGACGGCCGCCTGAAATCCGGCATGTTCTCCGAGATCCGCCTGGTGGTGGGCGCCAAAGCCGGCGCGGTGGCTGCGCCTTCCGCGGCGGTGCTCAATGAAAACGGCAGGTCATACGTCTTTGTGCCGGTTAACGGAACCGCGGTGCGCCGCGATGTCAAAACCGGCATCGGAAACGACGATTTTATACAGATAGTCTCCGGCCTCAAAGCCGGGGACGAACTCATAACTTTCGGCCTGTACGGGCTGAAAGACGGAAGCAAGATAAAAGTGCAGGAATAAACGGATGAAGATCACCGAACTTGCGGTTAAACGCCCCATCCTCACCACTATGTCTATAACGGCCCTGGTGGTGCTGGGGACATTCTCCTATTTCCGCCTCGGCGTGGATCTGTTCCCCAACGTGGAGTTTCCTTTCGTGGTGGTGCAGACCACGCTGCGCGGGGCCGGCCCGGAGGAGATAGAATCCTCCATCACAAAACCGATAGAAGAATCCGTAAACACCATTTCCGGCATAGAAGACCTGACCTCCACCAGCTACGAAGGCCTGTCAATAGTGCTGATAAAGTTCGTGCTGGAAAAGAACGGCGACGTGGCCGCCCAGGAAGTGCGCGATAAAATAAACGCGGTGCTGGCCCAGTTGCCGCAGGGCACCGACCAGCCGGTGGTCTCCAAGTTCGACATCGGCGCCATAGCCGTGGTGAACATCGTGGTCTCCGGGGACCGCGACCTGGTGGAGCTGACCCGCTTCGCCAGAAAAAAGATAAAGGAGAATATCGAGACGGTCAGCGGCGTGGGCTCGGTGGATGTGATCGGCGGCCGGGAGCGAGAGATCCACATCGTGGTGAACCCGCTGAAGATGGCCTCGCTGAACCTTTCCACCAAACAGCTCAAGGATGCCATAACCCAGCAGAACATAGAGATCCCCGGCGGCAAGGTGGAGACTCCGGACAGGGAATTCGTGCTGCGGACGCTGGGCCGCATCAAGGACGTTAAGGATTTTAATTCGATAGTTATAGCCAACGTCAACGGCACTCCCATACGCGTCTCGGACGTGGCCCGCGTGGAGGACACCGGCGAGTATATGCGCACCGCCTCCTACCTGAACGGCAAACCCGCCGTCACCCTGGTGGTAAAAAAACAATCCGGCACCAACACCGTGGAAGTGGTGAAGAACATACGGGAAAGGATCCAGAATATACGCTCGATAATCCCTCCCGGCATAGAGACAAAGATCGTCGGCGACCAGTCGGAATTCATACAAAGTTCGGTGGACACGGTAAAGGAACACCTCATGCTCGGCGCCATTCTCGCCGGCCTGATGGTGCTGCTTTTTATAGGCGACTTCCGCTCCACTATAATTTCGGCCCTGGCCATACCGGCCTCGCTGATCGCCACGTTCATCTTCATGGACAACGCCGGCTTCACGCTCAACAATATGACGCTGCTGGGCCTGACCATAGCCGTCGGCCTGGTCATAGACGACGCCATCGTCATGCTGGAAAATATCTACCGCCACATGGAAGAGCACAAGATCTCCCCTATGAAAGCGGCGCTGGAAGGCGCGGAGGAAATAGGCTTCGCGGTCATCGCGATGTCTCTGTCGCTCATGGTCATCTTCGTGCCGCTGGCGTACATGGGCGGCATAGTGGGGCGCTTTGTGAAGAGCTACGGCCTTACCATAGCCTTCGCCATCGCCATAAGCACTTTTGTGGCGCTGACTCTGACGCCTATGCTCTGCTCGCTCTTCCTTAAGGTCAAGAACAGCGAAAAGAACAAACTGCAGAAGTTCACCGACCGCATAAACGACTACCTGGCGGGGCGCTACATAATAATGCTCGAATGGGCGCTGGCCCGCCGTAAACTCATGGTCATCGGCTCCATAGGCATAATGCTGTCCATGATCCCGCTGTTCATGTTCATCGGCAAGGACTTCATGCCGCAGGACGATACCGGGCAGTACCAGATAACGATAAAAGCGCCGGAAGGCACCAGCCTGGACGTAATGAAACAATTGTTCGCGCAGGTGGAAACCGAGACAAAAACAATACCTTATGTGACCAACACCCTGTCGTCGATAGGCACCGGCACGGGCGCTCATTTTGGCTCCTCCGCCTCCAATGAAGGCTACGTGCTGGTGGAGCTGGTGGAACTGTCAAAGCGCCCGCCGCTCAACAAGATCATCGAAACCTCTCGCGCCATGATGTCGAAGTACACGAGCCTGCGCATAGCCGTGGCGCCCATAGGCGGCTTCGGCGGCGGCGGTGAAAAAGAACTGGAGTATATCGTTTCCGGCCCGGAACTGGACAAGCTGCAGTCCTACGCGGCGGCCGTGACCGACCGCCTGAAAACCCTCAAAGGCGTGGTGGACGTTGACCTCAGCTTTTCCTACGCCAAGCCGGAATACAGGGTGGAGATAGACCGCGACCGGGCGCATGACCTGGGAGTAAAGATCGAGGACATAGCTTTCTCCCTGCGCACCCTCGTAGGCGGCGAGGAGGACATAACCAAGTTTAAGGACGCCGACGACCTCTACCAGGTCCGCGTAAGGGCCGACAAAAATTTCCGGAACCGGAAAGAAGTAATAGAAGCCATGGTGGTGCCGGCCACCGGCGGCAGGATGGTGCGGCTGGACAGCGTGGCCAAAGTGGTGGAAGGGCTGGGCCCCACACAGATAGAGCGCTTTAACCGTCAGCGCAAGATAACAGTGGAGGCCAACACCAACGGCATGCCGCTCGGCCAGTTGATAAAGGAAGCCGACGCGGCTTTCAAAAAGCTCAAAGCCCCCCCTGAATACACCGCCGGCGCCACCGGCCGCGCCAAAGAGCTCGGGCGTATGCTGATGGGATTCGTCCTGGCTTTCATGATGTCCTTCATCTTCATTTACATCGTGCTCGCGAGCCAGTTCGAAAGCTTCGTCTACCCGATCTCGATCATCATAGCCCTGCCGCTGACGCTGCCTTTCGCCGTGATCTCGCTGTTCCTAACCGGGCAGAGCATGACGCTGTTCAGCATTATGGGCATCTTCATGCTGTTCGGCATCGTCAAAAAGAACGCTATTCTGCAGGTGGATTACACCAATACCCTGCGGGCGAAAGGCATGCCGCGCCACCAGGCCTCCATAGAGGCCAACAAGACCCGGCTGCGCCCCATTCTTATGACCACGCTGACCCTGGTGGCGAGCATGATCCCGACGGCCCTGGGCACGGGCGCGGGCTCAGGCTCCAGGCGCGCCATGGCCTGGGTCATCATCGGCGGGCAGTCGCTCTCGCTTCTGATCACCCTGCTGATGACCCCCGTCACCTACACCCTCTTCGACGATCTCCAGGAATGGTTCAACAAAAAGAAACCGGCGGCATGATATTGATTTGATCCAATCAGCCTCATGTCACCGGATGAGCCGAAATCCACCGCTATGCGTATAGCAAACCCTCTTTGCGGAGCATCCTCTCTACTTCCGGCCTCACCGAGGGAGCGATAGCACCGGCGTAATATTCCTGAATTATACGGGCCTGCTGTTCAACGCCGTACTCGCCGAATTCTTTTCCGGGCCAGATCTGGTAGCTGTAAGCGTTCCCCTCGGCAAGATGCTCCCTGACGGCCCCGGTGGCGTAGCCCCAGCCGTCTTTCTGGTACTGGTATACATGGCACATCTCGTGGATAAGGATATCCGGCGCCTTCGCAAAATTATGAACAGGATTTCCGTTTTCATCATTCGCTAAATAAATGGTGTTACCCCAGGTGACATTGAACCCCCCGGAGGTTAGAAGTTTCCCCCATAAGCCCATGTCTTTCCCCGTGATTATCTCCACTTTGGAGTAATCTATCTTGTCGCCGTATATTTTACGCGCGGCGGCGACCATGTCGGGGGTAAGGCCGCGTCCATCCGCGCGTTTCGCGGCGGCAACAGCGGGCTTTTTATCCGGCCCGACTCTTTTATCCGCGCCGCCTGGCATACCTGGTAAACTTTCCGGGGCCGAATGTCTCACGGTACTGGCGGACGTGCTCCGCGGAGCGGCGACAAGGGGCCGGAACCCGCTTATGCCGGCATAGGACGCGCCATTTTGTCCGTCCGTGGAACCCGCCGCTTTACTACCGTCGTAAAATCTGGAAAGATCCTTCTGCTCCGCGCGGCCCGGGGAGCTCGTGGCAATGTAGCGAAGTCCCGTAGCCGAACGCGCGGTCTCCATATAATCGCGGGGCGGCCCTTTTGGGAGGCTCTCCTCGTAAAGCCTGGCGTGCCTCAAGGCGCTTATCGCGCCGGGCTGAAGGTAGGGTTCCAGGGCGGCGCCCTCTTCGGCCGTCAGGCTCCGCGTCTGAGTTTTCTGCGCGGCGCCGCGCACGGCGTCCAGTTTTTGCCTGAACCACAACGCCCTGTCTTTTCCCTGCCAGATCTGGAACGCCCTTATATCCCCGGAGGCATCGCCCTGTCCGCACTCCTTAAGTTTGGCGAGATCCCATTTGTTGACCATCTCATAGTAACGGTACCCGACCTGGCGGGAACGCTCGTGAGCGGCCTCCCGGACCGAGGACAGCCTGTCCTCCTGCTCACCGCCCTCAAGTTCTCTCCAGGCTTTCTCCTCGCCCGGAAACATTTCCTCCAGATATCTGAATTCAACCGCGTATCCGGGTTCCCCCCACGGGATCTTCCCCCCGGCGGAGTGCGCGCCGGAGGCGGCAAAAACCAATGAAAGCGTTAAGATCAATTTTTTATTCATAAATATACGCGGCCCCTGTCACGTTCATAGTATAAGGTACAGCCCTGCCGTTGTCAATGGCAGTCAGAGCTGTTTTTTCTGGCGGGCGATGTTGAAGAGGCGCAGATAGTCCGCGGAAGATTTGGTCCAGGAATAGTCGCCTTTCATAGCGTTGCGGACCATGGTGTTCCAGTTCTCTTTCCAGGCGAACAGTGAGACGGCATGGCCGAGTATGGCCCGGAGCTGGTCCGCGTCGGCGAGATCTATGGCGAAACCGTTGGAATCTTTGGGCTCGCTGGTATAGGTAACGGTGTCTTTCAGGCCTCCAGTGCGCGTCACCACCGGCAGCGAGCCGTAGCGCATGGCTATCATCTGGGATAATCCGCACGGCTCGAAGCGGGACGGCATGGGGAAAATGTCGGAAGCCGCGTAGATCTTGTGCGCGAACCCCTCGTCGAAACCGGCCTTGAAGAAAACCTGTTTGGGATGCGCTTTGGCCAGCTCCGCGAAAGCCGCGGTAAGGGCCGGGTCGCCCACGCCCAGCGCCACAAACTGCATCTTGTCCATGAACCCCGGGATCGTCTGAAAAAGTATATCCAGCCCTTTCTGATGATCCAGCCGGGAAACCACGCCGGCCAGGATCTTATCCTTTGACTCTTCCAGTCCGCATTCGTGCTGGAGCGCCTTCTTGCAGGCCGCTTTCCCGCGCGTGAAACTCTTTACGTCGTAGCCCCGTTCTATGAAAGTATCGGTGGACGGATCCCAGATCTCCTCGTCTATGCCGTTGAGAATGCCGAAGAGATCCGCGGTCCTGTGGCGGAGCACCCCCTCCAGGCCCTTGCCGAATTCCGGCCTGAACTGGATCTCGCTCGCGTAAGTGGGGCTGACCGTGGTAACGAGATCGGACAGCATGATGCCCGCTTTCATATAATTCAGCCCGCCGTAAAATTCCAGCTTGTCCGGGGTGAAGTCCGGCCACGAAAAACCGGCTTTCAGCAGGGTTTCCTTGGGGAACATCCCCTGGTAAGCGATATTATTGATGGTGAAGACGGTCGCTGTCTTGGAGAAGAATGAGTCTATGCGGTAAAGAGTTTTCAGATAGGCGCTGACCAGGCCGGTCTGCCAGTCGTGGCAATGAATAACGTCCGGTTTGAAACCGATGAACTTCGCCCCCTCCAGCACGGCCCGGGAAAAGAAAATAAACCGTTCGTCGTTGTCCTCGTAATCGCCGAAATTGGCGCGGTAAATGCCGGGCCGGTCGAAATATTTGGAATTTTCTATAAAATAGACCGATACCCTGCCCCACTGCACGTGCGACATGGCGGCGGTTTCCACGCGGCCCCCTACCGGGATAAGAAAACTGCCGCCCACGGCCTTGAGCGAGAAAGCGCCGCCGCCGATGTTGCGATAACGGGGCATGAGCAGGACGACCTCGGTGTCTTCCGCGCGGGAGAACACCTGCGCCAGGGCCCCGACCACGTCGCCAAGACCGCCGGTCTTGCAGAAAGGAAAAGCTTCGCTAGCGGCAACTAAAATCTTCATAGGATCTCCTTACAAAACTACTTCGAATGAATTGATATTTTCAGTATCCGGTATCCAGTATTCGGTAACCGGCCACGACAATAGGTACTTCCTTATAGTACCGGCTACTGGTTACTGATTACCGGTGATTTTAAGGCGCCGGCTTAAAATCACACTTTGTATTTCTTTCCTTTATTCATCATCTCCGCCGCGTCTTCAGGGGAGACGGTATTTATGTAAAAGCCGGTGCCCCATTCGAAACCGGCCGCCCGGCTCAGTTTCGGCATGATCTCTATGTGCCAGTGATAATGCCCGGCGGCTCGATCCCGCAGCGGCATGGTATGCACTATAAGATTATAGGAAAGTTCCTCCACCGACGCGCGGAGCTTGCCCACCGTGTTCTTCACTATCCCGGCCAGATCCGCCGCCAGGCCGGGCGCCATCCGTTCGAAATGGCTCTGATGTTTTTTTGGAATTATCCAGGTCTCGAAAGTGAAGCGGCTGGCATAGGGCGTTACGGCCAGAAAATTGCCGGTCTCCCCCACCACGCGTTTTTTATATCGGGTTTCCTGCCGCAGGATATCGCAGAACACGCAGACGCCGCGGTCTTCGCGGTATTTTTTCGCGCCGGCTATCTCCTGCGCCACGCGTATCGGCGTCATCGGCATGGCGACAATCTGGGAGTGCGGGTGCGCCAGGCTCGCGCCGGCGTTGCGCCCGAAATTCTTGAAGATCATCACGTATTTTATCCGCGGATCTTTCTTCAGTTCGTTCACGCGCAGGATGAAAGTCCTGAAAATATCGGCTATCTCCGGAACGGACATATCTTCCAGCTGCCGGTTATGATCGGGGGTTTCTATCACCACCTCATGGATCCCGATCCCCTCCATGCGTTCATATATGCCGTCGGCCGCGCGCGCCGCGCTGCCCCCGGAAACCAGGGCGGGATATTTATTAAGGACCACGCGCAGCCGCCAGTCCTGTTTTTTGCCCGTCTGATCGCCCGCACAGGCATTGAGCCCCTGCCCCTTTGCGCCTTTTCCGTACAGGGTATAAACGGACGGCGGCGTTTCTTCCTCGTGGCCGGGGCAAAAAGGGCAATTGCGGGGGTTCTCCGGAGCGGACACGCCTCTAAATTCATTTGGGCGCAGCCGCCGCCCGGACGCTATTATGACCCAGCGGCCGAAAACGGGATCTTTTCTGATTTCAGGCATAACAAAGCAGTGGTCAGCGGGTAGTGGTCAGTGGTCGGAAAAGAACCACCGACCGCGTAAAAAAACTACAGTGGTTTTTCGCCGGGTTCGTCGGCGACCGGCTCAGCCGGGATTTCATCGGCAGCCGGAGCGGACTGTTCCGACGGAGCGGAGGGCGTATGCTCTTCGCCCGGCGGCACGGCTTCCTCGAACAATGCGGGCTGGGCCGGCTCGGGCTGAGGGACGAGCGGCTGGGCCGGGCTGTCCACGGGAATATTCTCCAGTTTGGGCAGGTCGTCCAGGGAGTTGAGGCCGAACTGCCGCAGGAATTCTCCGGTCGTGCCGTAAAGTATCGGGCGTCCGACGGTTTCGCGGCGGCCGACCACGGTTATCAGCTTGCGCTCGCTTAAAGTGTCCAGCGGGCCTATAACTTCCACGCCGCGTATGCTCTCTACCTCGGCGCGCGTGATGGGCTGGCGGTAGGCGATGATGCAGAGCGTTTCTATGGCCGCCTGCGACAGGCGCACCGTCATTTTATTGTGATAAAGCTTCCTGACCCACAGGCTGTTCTCGGGCCGGGTGGCCATCTGCCAGCCTCCCGCGATCTGCATCAACTGCAGCGCGCTGCCACTCTGGTCGAGATGGTCTTTCAGCCCGGCAATGGCGCTTTTCACGCGCTCCAGATCCTTTATCTCGCAGAGCTGGGCTACGCGCTCGGGCGGCAGAGGATGGTCGGTTATAAAAAAAAGAGTTTCAAGCGCTTTTCTGAGTTCCAGATCTTCCATAGTTTCCTCTGTTACTGCGGTGTCCGGTATTCAGTAACCGGTAACCGGTTACTATGCAGTACTGGTTACGACTTTTACTCCGGTCGCCCCCCGATCGGCAGCTCACCCGGCTCGGGCGCGCGGTAGATGCGGACTTCGCTGTAAGCCTGATCCTGCGCCACCAGTATTTTCCGCTGCTTTATGAGCTCCAGCAGCGCCATGAAGCACACGATGACGCCCAGCCGCCTGGTCTCGGACGCGAACACCTCGTCCAGGACGATCCACTCCCGGGCCTTGAGCATCTCCAGGATCTTATCCACCCTGGATTCTATAGGGAACGTTTCGGCCTGCACTTCTTTGGAATCGTCCACCCGTTCGAACGCGCGCTTTACCGCTTCAAGCAGCGTAAAGAACTCAAGCTCCAGGAATTTTTCGTCGTTGGAAAAAACGGGGGAACCGCGGTAGAACACGTCTTTGAAGCCGGCGAAGCGCGTTTCCATTATTTTGGACGCCTGCTTGTAGCGCTGATAGTCCTCCAGCATGGTGACAAGTTTGCCGCGGGGATCCGGCCCCTCTCCGTCCACGCCAGGTTCCGCTTTGGAGGGCAGAAGCATCTTGGCCTTTATCTGCATCAGGGTGGAGGCCATGACCAGAAACTCGCCCGCCACTTCCAGGTTCAGGCTCTTCATCACGTCAAGATAGCCCAGATATTCCTGCGTGATCTGCGCTATCGGAATATCATAGATATCCAGATTATTCTTCCGGATAAGGTACATCAGCAGATCCATGGGACCTTCAAACACGTCCAGATGCACGTCTAAAGCGTTCATTTCATCCCCACAGTCTTATTAACTTCCTTGATGACGGCCGCCGCCATAACCCTGGCCCTGGCGCTCCCGGCCTCCAGGATCCTGTCCACGCCGCCCGGGTCGCTCTCGTAAACCTTGCGCCGGACGCGGAACTCTTCCACGGCTTTATTCATCAGCTCAAAAAGCTGCTTCTTGCAGGCGCCGCAGCCGATAGCGCCGGCTTTACACTCCTCTTCCCTTTTGGCCCAGGCCGGGTTATAAAGTTTGTGGAAAGCGAAAACCACGCAGCCCTCCGGGTGGCCCTTATCATCCACTTTGAGCTTCGCTGGATCGGTGTACATCTTTTTAATCTTGGCGTCCAGGCTCTTCGGCTCTTCGGCCAGTTCTATGCTGTTGCCGTAGGATTTGGACATCTTGCGCCCGTCAATGCCGGGCACGGACGGAGCGTCGGTCAGAAGCGCTCCCGGTTCCCTGAAGAGCGGCGAGCCGCACACGTGATTAAAGCGGCGCGCTATCTCGCGCGTAAGTTCCAGATGCGGCAGCTGGTCTTTGCCTATTGGCACATAGTCCGCCCTGTAAAGCAGGATATCAGCGGCCTGGAGTACCGGGTAACCCAGGAAACCGTAGGTGGAAATCTCCGAATGCGTGGCCAGTTCCCCGTCCTCTCCGGCGTGGGCCTCCAGCAGTTTTTTGCTGGCGCCCTCAGCGGCCTTAACTTTATCTTCCTGGCCCTTGTACTTCTGTTTGTGAAGTTCGAGCAACTGCTCCTTGAAAGTGGGATTGCGCAAAAGCCAGCTTACCGGCGTTATCATGCCCAGCAGCAGGTAAAGTTCGGCGTGCTCCTTGATATCGGACTGCCGGAAAATGACGCATTTGGCCGGGTCGAGGCCGGCAGCCAGCCAGTCCTGCACCATCAGCCGGGTATTTTCCGGGATGCTGTCCGCCTTGTCGTGGCCGGTGGTGAGGGCGTGCCAGTCGGCGACAAAGAAATAGCACCGGTATCTGTCCTGCAAATCCACCCAGTTCTTTAAAGCTCCCCAGTAATTGCCCAGGTGCAGGCGGCCCGTAGGGCGCATACCGGAAACCACAGTTTTGTTGTCGGCGTCGGACATAAATTCAGATATAAATGGAAAGCCCCAGCTTCGAAAGAAGCGCCAGGATCAGGAGCATAGGCGGCAATATTATGAATTTTATCACGCCCGTGAGCATAAGCCCCAATATTATATACATACCGTACGGAAGGTGCTTTTCATATATTTCCAGCCATTTATCCGGCAGGAAACCAAGGGCCACCTGGCTGCCGTCCAGCGGATAGATCGGAACGAGGTTGAACATGGCCAGGGCCAGATTGATGATCACCGCGAAACTGAGCGCCTTTAAAAGCGTCAGGGTCAGGTCCCAGCCCAGAAAACCCATGGCGGCGATCTTATAAGCGAAAAGGGCCAGGACAGCCAGGGCGAGGTTGGAAGCCGGGCCGCTCATGGCTACTATAGCCATATCACGGCGCGGGCGGGGCATACGCAAAGGGTTGACCGGCACCGGCTTGGCCCAGCCGATGACCGGGAAATGGGACATCACGCAGACGATCGGGATGAGAATGGAACCGACGGGATCTATGTGCGGCAAAGGGTTAAAAGTGAGGCGGCCGGAGAGATAGGCGGTGTCGTCCCCTTTCCGGTAAGCGGCGGCGCCATGGGCGAACTCATGGCAGATGATGGAAAACAGAAGCACCGGAAATTGTATAAGCCATTCCATAGTAGGTTAATTATATTATTATATCCACGGGTAAAGGAAGACACAGGCGTCCGCTCTTTTTCGCCGATTGTTGCGAAAAAACGGTTTTTTTGTATAATTTTACTTGTCACCGGGACGGGGGGTTCTAAGGAATATTTATGACCACTGTTGAGAAGCTTATCGCCGAAAGAAAGGCGAAAGTGGGGATCATCGGCCTGGGCTACGTCGGGCTGCCGCTGGCCGTGGAATTCGCGCGCGGCGGCTTTGAGACCACCGGCTTCGAAGTGGACGCCGGGAAAGTCAAAGACATCGCCCACGGCGCCTCTTATATTCCGGACGTGCCCTCGGCCGAAGTGCGGGAATTTTCAAGATCCGGAAAACTGAAAGCTACCACGGATTTTTCCCGGCTTAAAAAACAGGACGCCGTCATAATCTGCGTACCCACGCCGTTAAGGAAGAGCAGGGATCCGGATGTTTCCTATATCGTGAACGCCGCCGGGAAAGTGGCGAAGACGCTGCGGAAAGGCCAGCTCATCATACTTGAAAGCACCACCTACCCCGGCACCACCCGCGAGCTGGTAAAACCGATGCTGGAAGCTTCAGGCATGAAAGCCGGCAGGGATTTCCACCTGGCATTCTCGCCCGAGCGCGTAGACCCCGGCAATCCCAGGTACAATGTAAAGAATACTCCTAAAGTGGTCGGGGGCGTCACTCCCGCCTGCACGAAACTGGCCGCGTCCCTCTATGGGCGGGTCATAGACAAAGTGCTGGAAGTTTCCAACACCGAGACCGCCGAACTCGTGAAACTCCTTGAGAACACTTTCCGGGCCGTCAATATAGCCATGGTCAACGAAATGTCGCTGATGTGCCGCAAGCTCGGCCTGAACATCTGGGAGGTCATAGCGGCGGCCGCTTCCAAGCCTTTCGGTTTCATGCCTTTCTACCCCGGCCCCGGCATAGGCGGGCACTGCATCCCCCTGGATCCCCATTATCTGGCCTGGAAGATGAAAACGCTCAATTTTGAGCCGCGCTTCATAGAACTGGCCGGCGCCATCAACTCCAGCATGCCGGACCACACCGTCTCCATGATAGCGGAGCTCCTGAATACGCGGGGGCTCGCCATGAAAAAGGCTAAACTGCTCATGATAGGCATGACCTATAAGCCGGATATTTCAGATCCGCGGGAGTCGCCGGCCAAGGACGTTTTTGTCCTGTTAAAGAAAACCGGCGCCGAAGTTTCGTTTTACGATCCTTATGTGCCGGCGATAGAAATAGAAGGCCGATGCCACAGGAGCGCCGCCGGCGCGCTGAAGAACCTTAAAAAATACGACTGCGTCATCATAATCACGCCGCATTCCTGCATCGACTACAAGGCGCTCATAAAGAATTCCAGGCTCGTCTTTGACGCGCGCAACGCCACGAAAGGGGACAAGAGCGGCAAGATCCACAGACTATGACGGACGAGAAAGAAGTGAAAACCGCGTGGCTTAACTTCCTCCGGGCCTTTACCCGGGCGCTGGTGCAGCTCAACCTCTACAAACCCGACCACCCGCAGGTAGTCCAGGTCCTTGAGGAAACCATCTCTCTGCTGACCGGCATCATCCAGTCCTCTCCCGGAGGCGAGTTCACGCTTACGCTGGACAACGATAAACTTATAGTGAACGGCTTCCCGCTTTTAACCGCCGATAAACTTCCGAATTCTCTCAGGAATATGTTCACCCGCTTCCAGGTGCAGACCGTCTCTTTCCTTAGCGGCGTATCGAGGGATGATCTCCGCGTACTGTGCCAGATGCAGGCCCTCAAGGGCGGCAGCCGCGAGTACCTGAAACAGAACGGCGTGGACAAGATCCGCCTGAGCCAGGCCGTCTACACAAAAGTGCCCAAAGCGGCCGGGGAGGCTCCGGCCGGCGCAGGCGCGAATGTTTCAGCCGCGGACGGTTCCGCCGGAACCGGCGGCGGTGGTACGGGGGGCGGACAGTTCCCCGGCCCGGACGCCGCCGAGCCGATGGAAGAAAAACTGGCCCCCCAGGATCTGGAAACCGCCATGGGCACCATCGTCGCCAAGGTCACCCCCGACGCCGCGGAACAGAAACGCATAACGGAGATCGTGATGCGGAAGTTCCGCGCCGAAATGGAAGTCCAGATCTCCAAAGCCCTCACGGTAGTCCGCCAGGAAAAGAAAAAAGTGGAGAACGACATCGCGCGAACCGAGGCCGTGGTTTCCAACCTCGCCGAAGGCGTGGTGGTGGTGGACAAAGACGGCAAGATCCTGATGATGAACCCCCAGGCCGAAGCCATCTCCGGCAGGGGCCTGACCGAACTTTCAGGCCAGAAGATCTTCGATGTAGCGCATCTTGAGAACCAGGTGCTGTCGCTCGCCAAAGAGATAAGAAGCGACGGAACCGCGGACATAACCAGAGACCTGGTACAGAAAGGCAGGGACGACCTCAACGCCGCCATAAAAAAATCCACCGCCATCATCCAGAACGAGGAGGGCAAGATCGTGGGTTCGGTGTCCGTGCCCACCGACAAGACTAAATTCCGGGAAATGGAACAGCTCCAGCAGGACTTCATAGCGAACATGACCCATGAACTCCGCTCTCCCCTCACCTCCATAAAAGCGGCGCTCGAACTGCTGGCGCGGGACGCCAGAGCCGGCGGCGACGGCAGAAACATACTCAACACCGCCATACGGAATTCGGAGCGCCTGAATTCCATCATCACCGACATCCTGGATTTCTCCAAACTCCAGTCGGGCAAAATGGTTTTTCACCCGGAAAACGTACCGGCCGGGGACATAGCGAAAGAAGCCGCCGAGGCGATGAAAGCCTGGGCCGGCTCCAAAGGCCTCGCCCTCACCGTAACGACCGGGCCGGAAGTCCCCCGCGTTTACGCCGACAAGCGGCGCACCGTGCAGATCCTGATCAATCTCATTTCCAACGCCATTAAATTCACCCCACAGGGCGGCTCCATAGAGGTCGGCGCGGACAGCGGCCGCGATACGCTCGCCAGTTTCGTCATTTTTTCGGTAAAAGACACCGGCGCCGGCATAAACAAAGCCGACCAGGAGAAGATCTTTGAAAAATTTGTGCAGGTGGCCGCCGGGGAAAAAGTGAGCGGAACTGGCCTGGGGCTGGCCATCACCAAAGCCATGACCGTAATGCAGGGCGGCAGGATAATGGTAGAAAGCGAGCCCGGCCGCGGCTCCACCTTCCGCGTAACCATCCCCGCCTACCGCGGCCAGCTGGACACGCCGGTCTTCGAACAGCTGCCTGAGGCCGGACCGGCCAGGGCCTGGTGGCGCAAACTGCTGGGAATATGAAGGGTAATGGGTCAGGCGCGGCGGTTAACGACGTTTTTCAGGCCACCTCGATCTCTATCCTGCCGGAGGCTTGACCGCCTTTAAGACTTTGCAGAAACCCCCTCACGACATTGGCCAGGGCCTTGCCCACGAACGAATTCACCGCCACGCGCCTGCCGGCGATCCTGACCCGCGCCGGAGCAAGCGCGCAATCGCAGTCCCGCCGCGTTCTTTTTCCTTTTACTATCTCTTTTGCCAGCCCGAAGCAGGTTTTAAAACCGCATTTTCCGCAATTTATCCCGGGCAGTTTGAACGCTTTCCGCCGGACAGCCGCCGCCAGTTTCTTCACGTCGCCGGCCGTAAGCCTCCCGGTCTTCACAAAACCTATCTCAAGCCCGGTAGTAAGCCGTTTTTTTTCTTTAAGATCTTTATAGCAGACGATCCTCGGCAGGGTCTTCTCCCGCTTGAAACCCTCCACCAGCACAAGCTCGGCGCTCATCCCGGAAATGACATCGTCCAGATCCTCCGCCCCACTGCGCAGCGAACCGGTTTCTTTGTCCGAAACCACTGTCAATTCCCGGCAGCAGGCATACAGCGCCCTGTCTTTGTCGATAACATCAAGGGAACCATGAGCGTGTTTAACGATACCGACCCTGTAACCTTCCCCGCTTAAAGCGCCTGCCAGGGCCTTTACCAGGTGCGTTTTGCCGCTGTTTTTAAATCCGATGATTCCCACCGCTTTCATAACGGGCCTCCGGTAATATCTTCCACGGTAACGCTATTATAATATAAAATTGTGATATATTGAGGAGCCGATGAAAATAGAAATAGCGTCCGTCAAAACCAAAAAAGACCTGGATATTTTTTTAAAACTGCCCTGGGCGGTGTACAAGGATCTCCCGAACTGGGTGCCACCGCTCTTAAGCGAAGCTGCCGAGATCCTTGACACCGCAAAGAACCCTTTCTGGGAACACGCGCGCAGGGAATTATTCCTTGCCCGCGAGGACGGCAGGCCCGTGGGCAGAATAGCCGCCATAGTGGACGACAGCCATAATGTTTTCCACGGCGATAAAACCGGATTTTTCGGTTTTTTTGAGTGCGGGAACAACCCCGAAGCGGCCGGCGCCTTGTTCGGGGAAGCTAAAAAAAGCCTGATAGCCTCCGGTATGTCGGTTATGCGCGGGCCGGTAAATCCCAGCATGAACGACGAATGCGGGTTCCTGCTGGAAGGGTTTGACAGGCCGCCAGCGGCCATGATGCCGTACACCCCGCCTTACTATCTGGAACTGGCCGAAACCTGCGGCTTTAAAAAAGCCAAGGATCTGTACGCTTTCATAAAACCGCTCAAGGACGGAGTTCCGGAACGGATGGAAAAGATAATTGAAAGGATAAAAAAGAATACGGCCGTCAAGATCCGCCCGCTTGACATGAAGAACTTCGCAAGGGATATCGGCTATCTTAAGGACATTTATAACGCGGCGTGGGAAAAGAACTGGGGATTCATGCCTATGACTTCCCGGGAGATGGATCTGGCCGCGGTGAAATTAAAACAGTTCGTAAGGCCGGAACTGGTGCTTTTCGCGGAAATAAACGATAAACCGGTGGGCGTCTCGGTCACCGTTCCCGACATCAACCAGGTGCTGGCCAGGCTGAACGGCAGGCTTGGGCCTATCGGGATCCTGAAGTTCCTGTACTACCGTAACAGGATAGACGGCATACGCGCGCTTATCGGCGGGGTCAGGAAAGAGTACCGCAACACGGGGATAATCTCGGTTCTTTACCACGAAACCGAGAAAGCCGCCGTCCGCCTCGGCTACAAATGGTGCGAACTGGGCTGGAACCTGGAAGACAACGACCTGATCAACAAATTCGACGAAGCCATCGGCGGCAAGCTGTACAAAAAATACCGCATCTACGAGGCGCCCATATCTCAACGGATAGAGTCCTAGCCTGCGAAACCATCCGTTCCCCAATGAAAATTAGGCGGTCCCAATAGAAAACCCTGATGATGCATGATGGGATATGACCGTTTTGGACACCCGATGGACACCTATATGGACACCAAATCAGTGAGTGTTAGACCTTCCTAAAAAGTGGCGAGGAACCGCTCACTTCGGCGCCTCCCAATGCCCCGCTTTTGTAGGACCCACATGTTTGATGCGCCCGGATAACTTCAACCTATTCAAATGATACTTAACACCATCCTCGCTAAGGCCGATCTTCGCGGCTAATTCTCTCCGGGTAATCGCAGGGTGTGCCTTCAATAAGGCGAAAATCTTTTCTTGGGTAGTTTCTTGGGTAGTTTCTTGGGTAGTTTCTCCTACCTTTTTCTTCCCGGCACGTTTAAGCGAATATTCCGGATTCCTGTAAAAAACGGCGTGGAAGAAGGTATCGGAGGTAAATTCCGGCTCTTTCAGCCCTGCTTCGCGCATAAGGTCTTTCATGCGCTTGATGCCGGTGCCCATGCGCTCGACTTTGCCCATACGGTGGAAGAGATCCGCGATCACCGGATTGCGTCTTACGGATTCTTTGCCGAAATTGCGCGTTGTCACTCCCGGGAGCAGGCCGCCGGGGTTCGAGATATCCACCCTGTCGTCAAAAATATTCACATAAATGCTTGTGCCGCGCATACTGTAATCGCGGTGGACGAGGGCGTTAATGAGGGCCTCCCGTAGAGCGTCAAGCGGTATTTCATATATTTCACGGCGGTCAATGTATATCTCACTTCTGACATTAAGCTGCTTTTTAAGAAAATCCATGGCCGCGTTGAACTGGGACAACAGGTCTGTTCGGGCATCCTTGCGGTCGTAAATATGCACCTTTTCCACGCCTTTGAACGCCGCCATTATAGTTTCGCTATGCGGGATAAACCTGTTTATATCCTCGGCGAACATAAGAGCGCCGGCGTTATTGATTGAGTTGCCCTCGCAAATGCCCAGGCTTGAAAGAAAGGACGGCAAATTCGCGCCGGTTACTTTGAGCGAGGCTCCCGCTTCTTTCAGGAAAGCCCGAACTTTGCCAAGCTGGACATCCTCAAATGAGAACCCCTTGCAGGGCAGACTTTCAAAAGACATGTCGGCGGCGGCCCTGAATATAAGGCGGACTTCTTTTTGCGTCATCTTCTGGGTCATGCCGTCCAGCCTGCGGAAATAGCCGGAAGAGCAGCTGTATGGTTTTTCAAGGCCTTCAGATACCTCTATCGCCACTACATCGCCTGTCTGCGATATTTTTGCAATTGAAATATGCGGATCGCAGTTGCGGGCGAGAGACGAGATTTCGGCTTTCATCTGATTGGTCAACTTTTCGCCTATCACTTTGCCGTCATCGCTTACCCCAAGCAGAATATAGCCGCCGCGTGAATTTGCCATGGCGACGATATCGCGGTCGATTTTGGAAGTATACTTCTCCTTGAATTCCACCGTAAGTCCCTCACCTTCCGCTATTATAAGTTTTAGATCTTCGCTATTCATATATTACCATCCCAAACAACCCTCATAAATTATTTTAGCAATAATAGTTTGGCAGACCAACCCGCCAGCCCACATTATGTCGTCGGGTTAGAAAAGCCCTTTTCTAAAAGTAATGAAGATTTTCTCGACTATATGGACACCAAGCCGAAAAAACGTTTCTTGTGAAGCGCAGAAAACCTTTGTAAAATAAGCATAAGGTGCCCATATCTCAACGGATAGGGTCGACTTGACCGCAGTTTTGCGTAACTCATGGAGACAATTTAGCGAAAGCTCTTTACACAAGCGTTAGTCGAAGCACATTGTAGTAGTTTGCGCCCATATCTCAACGGATAGCGTGGACTACACCGTAGTTAAGTTTTGCTACGGACACTGTATCCGTGGACTTAGCGGCAGTCTTGCGCTGCCCATGGACACAATTACGCGTAACTGCGTATCAAGGACGGAAGCTGAACACAAAGATAGTATTGCGCGCCCATATCTCAACGGATAGGGTCGACTTGACCGCAGTTCTGCGTTACTCATGGAGACAATTTAGTGAAAGCTCTTTACATAAGCGTTAGCCAAAGCACATTGTAGTAGTTTGCGCCCATATCTCAACGGATAGAGTCCTAGCCTGCGAAGCTAGTTATCCTGGTTCGATTCCAGGTGGGCGCACCAAAATTTACAAAAAACAACTCCGCGTATATCCTTATGTCCGACCACAAAGAAGAAAATAAAAAAGAAAAATCCACCGGGCGTTATGTCTACGACAAAAAGCTGGGGAAAGTGGTGAAAGTCTCCGACGAGGTGCCGGGCCTTAAGAAGAACGGCTCCTCCGAGGGCGGAACCTGCCCCATGAATCCGGGCGGCCACACCTGCAACGGCTGCTGCGGCCACGGCTGACAATCGCAAATTCACCTGGATACCGGGCGGGCCTGATCAAACCCGCCTGTTCTGCTTTCTCAAAGGGGGAATAATGGAAAACAAATTCGCCGAACTTAATGAAAAATACGGGGAAGTCGCCGCGCTCGGCTCAGCCGGCGCGGTGCTGGCCTGGGATCAGCGCGTGACCATGCCTCCGGGCGGAGCCTCCGCCAGGGGCAAAGCGCTGGCGGCCATAGAAGAAACCGTCCACCGCAAATTCACTTCCCCCGAAACGGGAGCGCTGATAACCTCCCTTTACGACTGGGCGCAGGCCAAAGGCTATGACAGCTTCGAAGCCTCCTGCCTGCGCGCCATTAAGCGGGACTACGACCAGGCGGTCAGGATCCCCGCCGCCCTCGTCGCCGAATTGTCGCTGGCGGTCTCGGCGTCTTTCGAGGCCTGGACCAGGGCCAGGCAGGCCTCGGACTTTTCTATCTTCTCCCCACACCTTGAGAAAATGGTGGAGCTTAACCTTCGAAAAGCCGAAGCCCTCGGCTTTGAACGATCCCCGTACGACGCCCTGCTCGATATTTACGAGCCTGGGATGACCAGAGTGCGCCTCGACCCGCTTTTCAGCGAACTTTTAAGCGGCCTTAAACCTGTCACGAGGGCCATCGGGGAACGGGCCTGCAAAGTTTCAAATTCACGCTTCAAAGGCGACTTCGAAGAGTCGGCGCAGCTTAGACTGGCCGATGAACTGGTCAAGGCCCTGGGCTTTGATTTTAAGCGCGGGCGCCAGGATCTTTCAGCCCACCCTTTTACCACCGGCTTCTCGGTAAACGACGTGCGTATCACCACGCGCACCCACCGCGACTGGCTGCCGGCCTGCGTTTACGCTTCCATCCATGAATGCGGGCACGCCCTTTACGAGCAGGGCGCGCCTGAAGAATTCGATTTCACGCCGCTGGCCGGCGCCCCCTCGCTGGGCCTGCACGAATCACAGTCGCGTTTCTGGGAGAACATCATAGGCCGCGGCCGTCCGTTCGCGGCGTGGGCGCTGCCGCTCTACCGCAAACATTTCCCCGGCAAATTCGACAGCCTCTCCGCGGACGACCTCTACCGCGCGGCCAACTGCTCGGAGGCCTCTCTGATACGGGTGGAGGCGGACGAAGTCACCTACAACCTCCATATCATGCTGCGCTACGGGATGGAAACCCTGCTGCTTGACCGGAAATTAAAGATCAAGGACGCGCCGGAACTCTGGAACGAGAAAATGAAAGAGTATCTGGGCGTAACCCCTTCAAAAGATTCCGAAGGCATACTGCAGGATGTGCACTGGTCGCAGGGTATGTTCGGTTATTTCCCCACGTACACTCTGGGCAACCTGATCTCGGCCCAGCTTTTCAACAGCATGAAAAAAGACCTGGGCAGCATAGATACCCTGGTTGAAAAAGGCGATTTCACGCCAATACTGGGCTGGTTAAGAAAAAAGATCCATTCCCAGGGCCGCAAATACAAGCCCGAAGAACTCCTGGAAAAAGCCACGGGAGAACGACTGAGCGTACGGCCTTTTGTGGAATACATAAAGGCCAAGTACGCCGAACTTTACGGGTTTTAATCGGAAAAGTTAGGCCGGATTTTCAGGGTTAATGCCGTCCGCCTTTGAGCATTTCCAAAGAGTGCGGGATCAGATCCAGGATCGCCCCCAGCGATTCTTTCACCGCTTTGGGGCTGCCCGGTAAATTGATTATTATCGTATCCTTGCGTATGCCGCAGATCCCGCGGGAGAGCGCCGCTTTTTTTGTTTTTTTCAGCCCCTCGGTGCGCATGAGTTCCGGCAGGCCGGGAATGACTTTCTCTATCACGGCCCCGGTGGCTTCCGGCGTGACGTCTCGACCGCTGAAACCGGTGCCGCCGGTGGTTATCACCACGCTCACCTTAAGCACATCGCAATAATGCAGCAGTTTGTCTTTTATAGCCGGGATCTCGTCCGGCACTATATCGTAAGCGGCGGTGCGGCCTCCTATGGTTTTCACCATCTCCGAGATCAATTTCCCGCTCTCGTCGGTGGTTTCTCCCCGCGCACACCGGTCGCTTGAGGTGAGAACCGCAATACTTATACTGCCGCTCATTGATTGATTCCGACCCGCATCCTTCATGCTTTATCCCTCATCCTTTCCGTCCGCTACGCGGACGGGGTCTCCCACGGCGATTTCTCCGCCCTCCAGCACTTCGGCGAAAATCCCTTCGCGCGGCATGATGCAATCGCCCACCTGGTGGTAGATGGCGCAATGCTTGTGGCATTCCTTGCCTATTTTTGAAATCTGGAGCACGGCCGTCCTGCCTGCGCGGAGCCTGTCTCCGAGTTTAAGAGCGGCGAGGTCTATGCCCTCGGTGGTGATGTTCTCGGCGTATATGCCGGGGCGTATTTCCACCGCCGCGTTCCTGGTCCTGGCGGTTTCTATCTGGCCGCGGACGCTTTCCATTGGAAGCAGGCTCACCTGGCGAAGTGCGGTCCCGGCGTGAGCGTCGTCTTTGATGCCATAATTTTTCACCAGCACGGCGGTCCGCACTTGTGTTTTAGGCACGCCTTTAAGCTTGCTGTAATTTATCGAAAAAATTTTACCCATAATCATTACTTTTTACGCTTTACGGCCCTGTACACGCCGCTCTTTCCGCCGGACTTTTCGAGCAGGAAAACTTCGCTTATTTCCAGATCCTGGGCGAACATTTTACACATATCGTAAATTGTGAGGGCGGCGGCGCTGGCGGCCACCAGGGCTTCCATCTCCACGCCGGTCTTGCCTGTGCAGCGGGCTTCGGTTTTCACCAAAACACCCGTTTTGTCCATGTCAAAGCCCACGCCTACGAAATTCAGCGGGAGATTATGGCAAAGCGGAAGCAGGCCGGCCGTATTCTTGGCTGCCAGTATGCCGGCGAAGCGCGCGGCCTCAAGGACGTTTCCCTTGGGTGTTTTCCCGGCTTTTATAAGCCGCACTATTTCGGCGTTCAGCTTAATATAAGCCTGCGCCTTAGCTATCCGTCTGGTATCTTTTTTCGCTCCCACATCGATCATAATTAAATCCCCCCCCCGCCCTTCATCCTTTGGCCTTTATCCCTAATCCTACCCCCCGATACTGCTCATTTCTATATGGCCGGCGGATGCCGAATCTTTCCTGTACTCAGATTTTACTAAAAAAATATTTTTGATATCCCGCGCCAGCTCGGCGCAGCCGGCGCCGCTCCTGAGACGTCCGCGCAGATTATGGACTGGAGGCGAGAACAGGCACGGATAAACATTTCCGGAGCAATCCATGCGCACGCGGTTGCAGGAGCCGCAGAAATAGCCGCTGCGGCCGCTTATAAAACCCATCCCCCCTTTGGCGCCTTTCACACTATAACCGCGCGCCGGCCCACCGCCTTTAACCGTCCCCGCCGGCAGCAGCCTCCCGTAAATCCGCTCTATGCGTCTTTTCACCTCGGCCGTGGGCAGCAGGGCTCCCGTCAGCTTGACGGAACGCGTATTGACCGGGAAAAATTCTATAAACCGCACCGTGAGCGGATACTCCACCGATAATCCGGCGAACTCGGCTATCTCACCGTCGTTGATGCCATTCATTATAACCACGTTCAGCTTTACCCGCCTGAAACCCGCCCGCAGGGATTTCTGTACGCCGCTCCAGACCTCATTAAAGCGATCGGCGCCGGTTATCCTTTTAAAAGTTTGACGCTTCAGCGTATCCAGGCTTATGTTAACGCAATCCACGCCCGCTTTGCGCAGATCCCCGGCCAGGGCCGCCAGGCAAACGCCGTTGGTGGTGAGCGCCAGCTCTTTCAGGCCGGGTATGGCCTTTATCATACCGGCCAGTTCGACCACGTTTTTCTTTATCAGCGGCTCGCCGCCGGTGAAGCGTATCTTTTTGACCCCGGCTTTCACGAAAGCCCCGGCCGCGCGGGCAATTTCCTCATGAGTGAGAAGTTCTTCGCGCGCGAGGTACCGGCCCTTTTCCAGGGGCGTGCAGTAGATGCAGTTCAAATTGCATCTGTCGGTAAGGGAGAGCCTTAAATAATCTATCGCCATGAGATAAATTTCGCTTTTCCTTTCCTTTCTATGGAACCGCCTTCTTTGACCATGGTGAAGCCGTCGGCCCCGGCCAGGGCCAGGATATCGGCCGAACCGTTGTTTGAAACCCCGGCCAGCGAATATTCCGTCTTTGCTCCGACCGAGGAAAGCACCAGGGCGCGGCGCGGCGTTTTGGGCGCGAACCGTCCGGCGCAGACGCCGGTTTTAAATTCAGGCGCGTAATCCGGCCGGCGGCCCAGTTTGCGTATGGCCGGACGCACATAGGCGAGGTACGCCATGAAATTAGCCACCGGGTTGCCGGGTATGCCGAAAACCAGAGTCCGGCCTTTCCTGCCGAAAAACATCGGTTTGCCGGGGCGCACCCGCACCTTGTGGAAAACAGCCTTCACGCCCAGACTTTTCAAAACCTCCGGCACCAGGTCGTAATCGCCCATGGAGACGCCGCCGGAGATAAGCAGGATATCGGCCCTGAGCGCCTTAGCCAGGGCGGATTTCATTTTCCCGGGATCGTCCCGCACGATAACCGGCGCGGCGATTATACCGTCGGCCTTCAGCATGGCTGAAAGCATCGGCCCATTGCTGTTATAAATTCTGTTTTTGCCGAGCTTCTCTCCCGGCGGCACGATCTCCCCGCCGGTGTTGACCAGGGAAACTTCCGGCAGCGCGCCGGTCTTAACGTGGCTGCGACCCGCGGCGGCCAGGGCCGCTATATGGGAGACGGAGATCACGGTTCCGCGCGCCAGGATCTTCCGCCCTTTCCTGATATCCTCGCCGCGGAACGCTATATTTGCGCCTTTCTTTATACCCTCTTCAAATCTCACCAGGCCGTCCCGCTCACTGGTATATTCCACCATCACCACGGCGTCCGCGCCCGCCGGAACCGGCGCGCCGGTCATTATCTTAACGCATTCGCCTAAGCGCAATGCGCCCTTAAAAGCGCAGCCCGCCTGTATAAGACCTGCGCGGCGCAGCTCCCGGCTTTTGGCAAGATCGGCGGCGCGTACGGCGTAACCGTCCACGGCCGACTTATTGAAAGGCGGCATCTCTACGCCGGAGCGGACGTCCTCCAGCAGCGCCCGCCCCACCGAATCTTCCACGCGGGTTTTGACCGGCGGCAGCGGCAGCGAATTTTCAAGCACCAGTTTAATAGCTTTCTCAAAACTTATCATCATAATTCCTCACTAAAACCCGTCATCCCGCTTTTCGCTCGTCATTCCCGCGTGCTTTTAGCGGGAATCCATAAATCTTTATTCAATGGATCCCGGCCAACAGATCGCCGGGATGACAGGTTTATGGAATGCATACTTTCTTCCTTAAGCCTTGTCCCTGTCTACCCCCTCTTGATCAGGTGGGCGGCGGTGGCTTTGAACGAGGCATAAACCTCTCCACCCGCTTTCAGCTCCAGACCCTCCACCAGTTGCTTGGTAACGGCGGCCTGCAGCGCGAAACCGCAGTCCAGCTCCACCTTGTATTCCAGCCCCCACGGCGCCGCCGAAACCACCGTTGACTTAAAATTATTGCGCCGTCCGCCGGCGTCCGCGCTAAGGGAAACGGACACTCCCTCCGGCCGCAAGCAGACAAAAACGCTGTCGCCGGCCTCGCAGTCCGATACCACCATCAGCGTACGACCGCACGCCTCCACCGCGCACAGGTTCTCCTTTTTAGAGACTATCTTTCCCGGCAGTATGGTCGCCACTCCCACGAAATCGGCCACTTCCGCCGAGACCGGCCGGGAGAAAATCTCCTGCGGCGCTCCCTGCTGTAAAATCTTACCGTTCACTATCACGGCCAGTCTGTCGCAAAGCGTCAGCGCCCCGCTTTGATCCTGCGTCACCAGCACCACGGCGGCGTTGGAAGCCTTTACCACCTTGCGCAGATCCGCGATTATAGAATCTTTCACGCGCTCGTCCAGGCTGGCGAACGGCTCGTCCAGCAGTACCAGCCCGGGGCGTATCACGAAAGCCCGCGCCAGAGCCGCGCGGTGGCTTTCCCCCTGCGAGAGAGTTTTGGCGCTGCGTCCTTTCAGATGCGAAATCTTAAATAGCTCCAGCGCTTCTTCCACGGCCGCCGGATCTTTGCGCCCTCTCAGTTTCAGCGGCAGGGCCACATTGCGGTAAACCGTGTCGTTAAGCAGGTACGGCTGAGAGAAAACCACGGACATGGCGCGGCGCAGGAACATCTTATTGGCGGCCGCCAGGGCGTCTTTTCCCATTATCTCAAGCGAGCCGGAAGACGGCCTCCTCAACAGCGCCAGGGTGTTCAGGAGCGTGGTCTTGCCTGCGCCGTTCGGCCCTATGATCGCGAACACTTCACCCGCGCGGACATTGAGCGAGGCCACCTCCAGGTTAAACCCGGTGTCAAAACCCAGGCGCAGGTTGGAAAGTTTGATCATCGCGGCAGCGCCCTATCCTGCTGTATCAGCGTCAGGGCCAGGTTGACGGCGAAACTTAAAGCCAGCAGGATCAGACCCAGGGCGATGGCGGAATCGAAATTCCCCATCTGGGTTTCCATCACGGTGGCGGTGGTAAGCACACGGGTCTGGTGGCGGATATTGCCGCCCACTATCATCACCGCGCCCACCTCGGCCACAAGGCGGCCGAAGCCGGCGATAACGGCGGCCAGCACGCTAAGGCGTATTTCTTTCAGGCAGACCTTTATGGCCTGCCAGTCGCCGGCGCCGAGCGTAAGCATCTGCTGGTAGAATTTAGGATCCACGCTCTGCATGGCGGAGACGGACAGCGCCATGATTATGGGCGTGGCGATAATGATCTGCGCTATAATCATGCCGGCCGGAGTGTACAGCCAGTTAAGGAAACCAAACGGGCCGCTGCGCGCGAGGAAAAGCATTACCACCAGGCCCGCCACCACCGGGGGCAGCCCCATGCCGGTATTTATCAGCGCTATCAGGAACTTTTTGAGCGGGAATTTTTTTACCGCTATCCAGCTGCCGAGCGGCACGCCGACCAGCACGGCGGCCGCCGTGGCCAGCACCGAGACCATCAGCGACAGCCTGGCGATGGCGAAGATCTCGGCGTTGCCGGAGAAGATCAAGTGCAGGGCTTTCTGAAAGCCCTCCGCAATGAAACCCATAGAGAATCCTACGCGCCGGATTTATCCCGCTGAACCGGTTCCCGGCTGCCGGTTACCGATTACTTTGACTGGTAATCGTAAAAAAACAACTGTTGTCCGTATTTCTCCCGGCCGTAATTCTCGATAATCTCCCTGGCCGGTTTTGACAGCATAAAATCAAAGAACGCCCTGGCGCCCCCGGCGTTGACCTTGGGGAATTTGGCCGTGTTTACCAGTATAAGGCTGTAACGGTTTATAAGAGCGTCGTCGCCTTCGCTGACTATCACAAGGCCTATATTATTTTTCATCGAAAGATAAGTTGAGCGATCCGAGAGCACATAGGCGTCTTTCTCGTTGGCGATGGAGAGGGTGCCGGACATCCCCTGTCCGGCCTCCAGGTATGCTTCTTTGGCGGGTTTGACTTTGGCGGCGGCCCAGATCTTCAGCTCTTTCTTGTGGGTGCCGGACTTGTCGGCCCGGGAAACGAACAGCGCTTTCGCGGCCGCTATTTTTTTGAAAGCGTCGGCGGCTTTTTTCTCGCTTTTGATCCCGGCGGGGTCCGCGTCCGGACCGAGTATCACAAAGTCGTTATGCAGGAAAGTGGTGCGGCCGGTACCGTAACCCTCGGCCACGAATTGCTTTTCGTCGTCGGGGCTGTGCACCCACAGGATGTCGGCCTCTCCGGTTTTGCCCAGTTGCATGGCCTGGCCGGATCCCACGGCTATGGACTGCAGCGTGTATTTTCCGTCTTTCCGGAAAACATCCGTCAGCACGTCCAAAAGACCCGTATCCTGCACGCTGGTAGTGGTGGCCAGGCGCACGATCTCGCGCGGAGCGGAATTGTTCCGGCAGCCGAAAATAAAAAAAGCGGCGGCAGCGGCGCCAAGAATAAACTTCGTATGCTTCATAAGGTTAACCTCCGTTTAATAGTTATCTGCTGCCCCAAAAAGATGCTAAACCCGGTCCAGCTGGGTGGCTTTCAGGTTCTTCAGATATTCTATAAGGCTCCTGTGCCGCGCGAGCCCGGCTTTTCCGGTTTTCTGACAGATGTAAAAGTTGTCCTCCACCAGTTTCAGGCGCGGAAACACGTCCACAAGGGTTCCGGCCCTTAATTCTTTCAGCACGCAGTACCTGGGCACGAAGCCCGCGCCCAGCCCCTCTATAGCGGCGTTTATTATGCCGCGTATATGGTTTATCTCTGTGATGTTCCTGAATTCCGGTCTCTCGGCCCGCGCCACGGCGTTACGGAAATTATCCCACCATTGGCCGTCTTTGTCCAGCGACAGCGTATTACAGCGGGAAAGATCCGCCGGAACCTTGATGCGGTTTCTCTTCACGTACTCCTGCGACGCTATCACCGCGTACTCCTCGCGGAAAAGCGGTATTTTCTCAAGACCTTCCGCTTTATGATCCCTGCAATCGATAATGATATCCACTTCGTCGTTCAAAAGCGGTTTAAGCAGTTCGTGGCGGAACTGGAAGTCTATATGTATACCCGGATTCTTTTTAATAAAGCCTTTCAGATATTTTACCAGGAGCGTGGTGCCGAACTCCACCGTGGCGCCGAGCTTTATAATGCCGGCGTTCCTGTTCTTGGCGGCGGCCATCAGCTCTTCCGCTTTCTCCAGTTCATAAAAAACGGTTTCGCAGGTTTTGTAAAGGATCCTGCCGGTTTCGGTGAGAACCGGCTTATTCCCGGTCTTCCTGAAAAGATCGTCCTTCACGCTTTTGGAAAGTTTCGCCACGGAGTGGCTGACCGCGGACTGCGTAACATACAGTTTTTTGGACGCCTCGGTGTAATTGAGCGTCTGCGCCACGGTGAAAAATGTTTTAAGCTGGTAAAGGTCAAGCGCCATACGTATTTTATTCATACCCGGCATGAATACTATGAATTATACTAATTATGCCGCAATTGTTAACATTTACTGAAATAAATTACACGGAGGAGAGAATGAACACCATTTTCCAGGTTCCCAAACCCGTCAACGAGCCCCTGCTGGACTACGCGCCCGGCAGCCCCGGACGCAAAGAACTCAAATCCAGACTCGCCGAACTGAGGAGCCGGGTGATAGAGATCCCGCTGATTATAGACGGAAAAGAAGTGCGCACCGGCAGGATCACCGACATCGTAATTCCGCACGAAAAGAGGAAAGTGATAGGCCGCTTCCACAGGGCCGGCCCCGCGGAAGTGCGGCTGGCCTTAGAAGCCGCCTCCAGAGCGAAGCAAACCTGGGGCAAAATGCCCTGGCACGCCCGCGTCTCCGTGTTCCTGAAAGCCGGGGAACTGCTGGCCGGGCCCTGGCGCCAGACACTGAACGCGGCCACTATGCTGGGCCAGTCCAAGAACGCCTATCAGGCCGAAATCGACGCGGCCTGCGAACTGGTGGATTTCTACCGCTTCAACGCTTATTTCGCCGAACGGATCTACGCGCAGCAGCCCCTCTCCCCGCTTGGTTCCTGGAACTACATGGACTACAGGCCGCTGGAGGGATTCGTGTTCGCCGTATCGCCGTTCAATTTCACTTCCATAGCGGGAAACCTGACCGCCGCCCCGGCAATTATGGGCAATACGGTAGTATGGAAACCGGCCTCCGCCGCCGTTTACTCGGGGTATTTCCTTATGAAACTGTGGCAGGCGGCCGGCCTGCCCGACGGCGTCATCAATATGCTGCCCGGCTCCGGAGGCGAGGTGGGCAGCCCCATAATAGACAGCCCGGACTTCATGGGCCTGCACTTCACCGGCTCCACCACAGTATTCAACGGCATGTGGAAAACAATAACCGGCAACCTGGACAAATACCGCGGCTACCCGCGTATCGTGGGCGAGACCGGCGGCAAGGACTTCATCTTCGCCCACGAATCCTGCGACACCGAAGCGCTTAAAACCGCCATAGTACGCGGCGCCTATGAATACCAGGGCCAGAAATGCTCGGCGGCCAGCCGCTCTTATATCCCGCGCTCCGTCTGGGAGAAAATAAAAGACGATCTTGTGGCGCAGATAAAAGGCCTGAAAATGGGCCCGGCCGAGGATTTCACGAACTTCATGAGCGCGGTCATAGATAAGGCGGCTTTCGACAATATAAAGGGCTATATAGACTTTGCCAAGGCCTCACCGGACGCGAAGATCCTTGCCGGCGGCGGCTGCGATGACTCCGAGGGCTGGTTCATAGAGCCAGCGCTTATCGAAACCTCGGATCCGCGATTCAAGACCATGCGGGAGGAGATCTTCGGGCCGGTGATGACGGTGTATGTATATGAGGACGGAAAGTTCGAGGAGACGCTGCGCCTGTGCGACGCCGCTTCCCCCTACGCCCTGACGGGAGCCGTCTTCGCGCAGGATCGCGCGGCGGCGCTGAAGGCGGCGGACGCGCTGGAACACGCGGCCGGCAACTTCTACATCAACGACAAGCCTACCGGAGCCGTGGTGGGCCAGCAGCCTTTCGGCGGCGCCCGGGCCTCCGGGACCAACGACAAGGCGGGTTCGCTTCTGAATATGATGCGCTGGACCTCGCCGCGCACCGTGAAAGAAAACTTTGTTCCACCCACGGACTATAAATATCCGTTCATGGCGGAAAAATAAAACACTCGCTCTCCGAAATAACGGGAGAACGCTTAGCGTTTGCCGGTGCTGCCGTAGCCGCCTTCGCCTCTTGTGGTCGCAGCAAGCTCTACTGCTTCCGTAAAGGCCGCATATTCGACTTTGTTGAACACCATCTGGGCTATTTTTTCGCCTTTTTTGATCTCGTAGGAGTTATCGGGGTCGTGATTAATAACGATGACCCCCACCTCGCCCCGGTAGGGCGCGTCCACGGTGCCGGGCGTGTTCAGCACCGTTATGCCGTGCTTTAGCGCCAGCCCGGACTTGGGCCTCACCTGCCCCTCATACCCGCGCGGGATAGCCATCTTAAGACCGGTGGGGACAAGCACGCGCTCTCCGGGCTTTAAATTAAAATTCCCGCCCGCGTAAAGATCCACGCCGGCGTCTCCCTCGTGCGCGTAAGAAGGCATTTTTGCGTCGTCGTTAAGTTTTTGAATCGTTACTTCAAGCTTATTCATTAATTTTTATCCTCCACGCTGTCCACTGATCACTGACCACTGCTTTATCTATCCGCGTATCTCGCACTTGGGCAGATAACCCGTAACTTCCTTCTTCATCTCTTCCAGCAGCCGCGGCGGTGTTTCCGGAAAGCTCTCCAGCCGGGGATCCAGAAGACCGTCTTTCCTGGGCACAAATTTCTGTATGTAATATTTATGCTGGACGCCGCCTGTGACTTCCGCTATCATTTTGGCGGTCTCGGCCATTTCGGACGCGGTGAAGAAACTGATCTCTTCTCCGCCCCTCACCACCGGCGCCGCCGTGGTGCGGAATTCATAATCCGGGAACCTGGCCGCTATGCGCATACCGTCGAACATCGCGGCCTCGGCGCCCGGCCTGCCTGACACTTTAGCCCACAAACTGCGCGGCCCTTTCACGTCCATCGCCGTATAATCCACCAGTTTTTCCGCCAGCAGGCGGCTTAAAACTTCGGGCGAACCGCCGTTAGTGTCCAGTTTCACCGCCAGATCCGCGGCTTTAAGCCGGGTCAGAAACGGAATCAGGCCGGGCTGAAGCGTGGGCTCGCCGCCGCAAACGACAACCCCGTTGACCCACCGGCGCGCGCCGGCCAGGTATTCAAGGAACTCGTCCCCGCTTATCAGGGCGGCCTCGTCAAGTATGGGCTTGGCGTGGCAGGCCGGACACAGGTAATCGCAGCCGGGGACAAAAGCCACGGCCGCTATCTTACCGGGGTAATCTATCAGATTAAAGCCCAGCGCCGCGCGTATCTTCATTTCGGGGTCTTTACGGTGTAGGCATCCTCCACCATCTTGAAGTATTCTACTTCTTTGCGGTGGAGCGGCTTACCGCGCCTGAATTCCAGTTCGTAGCGGCTCATCGTGCCGTTATTCTTTACCAGCACCGTGGGAATAGGATCCAGCGGCACGTTCCACTTCGCGGCCGCCATGCGGCTGTCCTGATTGGACAGGTCGTGGAACTCGACCGGGATCTCCACTCCCTGGGACTTGAGGGCTTTCGTCAGGCTGGCCTTGGCCTCTTCGCACATACTGCAGCCTTCCTTGCCGAAGACCATCACTTTCTTGGAGGGATCTTTTTCGTAGAGCCAGGCGACGCTGGGAGCGAAGCTGGCGTACTGACCGGCCACGGCCTCGCGGGCGCGGCTTATGCCGAGCTGGGAATCGTTCCAACCGCTGAGATTGCTGAAGTAGCCCACGATCTTGGTGCGTTTGGTAACGTCCTCGCTGCCGCACTTGCCGCACTTGTCCTTGAAGCCGAAGTAATTGGTGTGGCAGTTATTACAGTGGGTGAACTCCGGCGACACGGTGATCTGCGAAGCCCGCGTATTCCGATAGGTTCTTTCCACCAGGGCGGCTATGGAAGCGGGCGGGATCTGGGATTCGCCGCAGTAGACGTGAATGATGGAACCGGACTCGATCATATCGTGGAACTTGGACTGGAGCTCTATCCTGTCTATTATGGAGACGTCGGCGCCGGGGTTCAGGTGCACGGAGTTTGTGTAGTAAGGGGCTTTCTTTATGTCTCCCTTAATCACTTTCCTGGATTCCGGATATCTGTTCAGGTCGCCCTTGGCCAGCTTCTGCGTGGCCGACTCTGCGGGAGTTTCCTCCAGCGTTATCTTAAGGGCGTGCCTGGCGCGCAGTTTGCCGATATTCTGATACATATGGTCTATGATCTTCAGGCCGGTTTCGTAAGCTTCTTTGGTTTCGTGGAGTTCTTTGCCGGTCAGGTACTGAACCGCTTCGTTAAGGCCGATAAGGCCCATTATATAAGTGGCTTTGTTGAGATCCACATAGGGCGTGCCGTCGTCCGAGGGGAGGCCCAGCGAGCGCAGCGGACTGCCGTCCGTGTCGAGCAGCGTCTGCGTATAGGCTTTCTTCTGAAGATGGGCCTTAACGGCCAGCTCCATGGCCTTGTCTATCTGCTTCAGCGTTCCGGGCAGGGTCTTGCCCCTGAAAGAGGCCTGAGGCAGGTTTATGGTCACGTTCTGGAAGCCGGTGAAGCGTATGCGCTCCGGATGTTTGAGCAGGAACGGGTCGGTGACTTTTTCTTTCAGCCGGCAGCACTGGGCGAGCGTGGCCCCGGCCCCGTCGCGGTCGAACATGAAGTAGGTGGAACCGTTCTTGGCGGCCAGGCGGCAGCCGTATTCGTAAACTTCCCTTTCGTCTGGATTTTCGAGGGCTTCTTTGCCGACATGCAGGTCGCATTTGGGGAAAGCGAACTGTATGCCGTACTTGTCGCCGTCCTCCCAGACCTTCATCAGTTCTATGGCGAATTCCTGCGCGGTCCTGACCAGGCGCGGATCTCCGTAGGTGATGAATCGGCGCCCGTCGGACGGATGAACGACGTCGCCGTTGCGTGAATCTCCCTCCGCGCCCTTGAAGCGCGGCGCTTCGTCCGCCATTTCCACGCGGCCTTCTTTATCCTCGATCATATACTTTCCGCCGGGCCCCATGGCCGGCACGTTGTGCATATACTGCGGGACGCCGGTATGGATGTTGAAGTCTATGAACAGGGTCTGGCCGCCGCGCGAGAAAGCGTTCTGGCTGGCCGAAAAGATCAGGTTCTGCGCTATCTGGCGCATCTCTTTCCTGGAAAGTTTGTTCAGTTCGCGGGTCTCGCCGGTCTTTCTGAAATAAGGCACGCCGGTACCGTCGGTAAACGAAACGGTTCCCGCCTCCACCATGGCCTCCAGGGCGTCTTTCTTTATCTTGACGGTCTTGCCTTCCAGCTCGCCTTCCACCAGTATCTCGGGGCAATTGAGCATGGGCGCGTAAAGGATGTTAAGGAAACCGAATCCCAGGGCGCCCGCGTAACGGGACTGCATGGAGGCCAGAAAGGTCTGGATATGCCCGTTCAGAACCATGGCGGATCTGGCGGGCCGGGATTTATTCTGCAGATTGGACACGATCCTGTCCAGGCCGTATTTCTTTATATATTCCACGGAGTGGCTGGAGCAGTACACCCGCTGGGGGTAACCCAGGTCATGGATATGGATGGCGCCGTTATTATGCGCCTCGGCTATTTCCTCGGAAAAGACCTTGCGCAGGTTATACTGCTTCAGGACGTATTCCGCTATGCCCAGATTGACCGCCTCGGGATTGTTGGAGGTGATATTGGAGTTTTCCTTGCTGCTGCCTACCACCAGGGACTCGATGGTGGACAGCGGCATGGCCAGGGCGGAATTCTTCAGCGGTATACCCATCATGGACAAATGGGCCTCGGAAATGCGGCGCAGGAACTGGGTGTCGAAATTTTTGGTGCCGTACTTGTCGGACAGTTCGTAGGCGTCGTTCTCGGTTTCCTTGGCTATCATCTCGGCCAGATCCCGGGAGAGCTGGTACTCTTTTTCCAGGGCGTCGGCCAGTTTTTTACGGTCGAACGGCTCTATGGTTTCGTTAGTGATGGACTGCACCAGCAGCATCTGGTCGGTGATATCGGCGCGGGCGCTCCTCTTTTTCACGGTGAGGCCGCTCTTGCGTACGCGGGAACGGTCCAGGGCGTAGGATTCGAACTTGTCGGCGGTGCGGTCGAAACCTTTTTCGCGCAGCACCTCCACGCAGACGGCGTTGCTGTCGTCCACCGTGGGGATCTTTGAGCGCATGGTAAAATTGGCGCAAATGCGCCTGGCCACTTCATGGGCCACTTCGATGGCTTTCTCTTCGTCGCGGCCGCCCAGCATATAGGCCGCCTTGTAGATGGCGGTCTTTATCTTTTCGACATTGAAAGGCGCCACTTTGCCGTCACGCTTCTTTATCACTTTCGGAAAAAACTCGTTCATTATTAAACCCCTCTATTTTTTAATTGATCTGATCTCTTTTTCAAAGTCGGTGACATCCTCAAAGTCCTTGTATATGGATGCGAACCGTATGTACGCGACCTTGTCGAGCTTTTTAAGTCTTGCGGCCACCAGCTCCCCGATCCTCAGGCTTGAGATCTCGCTTGTGTCCTCGTTCCTCAAAGAGCTTTCTATTTCCCTCACAACCTCCTCTATCTCTCCTACCCCGACTTCCCGCTTCTGGCAGGCTTTGATGATGCCGCCCATCAGTTTTTCCTTGGAAAAACTCTCGCGCCGGCCGTCTTTCTTCATGACGACCAGCGGGTGCGTCTCGATGCGCTCGTAAGTGGTGAACCTTTTGGAGCACTTCTCGCATTCGCGCCGGCGCCTTATTTCAAAGGCTTCGGCGGAGTCGCGGCTGTCGGTGACTTTGGTGTCCTCCGCGCCGCAAAAATGGCATTTCATCCGTTTCCTCCAGAAACCGCATAGATACCGTCGGGAGGGCCGCTTCCCTCCGACGAAAAAACCACCATATCTTGTGTTTTCACCCTTTCACCCTACCATTACTGGTAGTCCGGATATTCTAACACTAATTTAAAAACAAGCGCAAATCTTCATTGATGAACGCTGTTCAGACAGGCGGGGACGTCCTTGGTTAATTAGTTTTTTCCGTACGAAAAAAACTAATTAACCAAGGGCGTCCCCTCATGAGAGGTCTATCAGGTTCCACTTTTGGGCGTAGAGTTTCAGGAGGTTGTGACGCAGGCCGGCGTTTTCTTTTTTGGAGAGATACGGATCTTCCGCCAGCAGGGCATCCCTGTCCTCCATAACTTCCTTCAGCACTTCCTTGTCCCTCGCTATATCGGCGATCCTGAACTCCATGTCTCCGTGCTGCCTTACCCCCAGAACCTCCCCCACGCCCCTGATATAGCTGTCTTTTTTGCTTATCTCAAATCCGGAATTGGTGGAACACATCGCCTCGATCCGCTCCGCCCCCGCCGCCGAGGCCGAATGCGCGACCAGCAGGCACCGGGACTCCCACCGCCCGCGTCCCACCCGTCCTCTCAACTGATGCAGACTCGCCAGACCGAACTGTTCCGCGTTATTTATGACCATTACGGTAGCGTTTGGAACGTCTATTCCCACTTCGATCACGGTGGTCGCCACCAGCACGTCTATATCCCCGGCGGCGAACCTGTTCATCACCCGCTCTTTCTCCCGGCCCGGCATCCCCCCGTGCAGCATTTCCACCCTGCTGCCCCTGAACGCTTCTTTCAGCCGCTCGAATTCCGCTTTCACTGATTTCAGGGTCTTTGCCTCTGATTCTTCTATCAAGGGATAAACTATATAAGCCTGCCGGCGCCTGGCAACCTCGGATCTGACGATCTTAAAAGCGGCTTCCTCGTCCACACTTTCCGTTTTCACCGGCCTGCGGCCCGGCGGCATATCGGTAAGCTCCGACAGGTCCAGATCGCCGTAAAGGGCCAGAAAAAGCGTGCGCGGGATGGGCGTGGCCGTCATGACCAGCATATCGGCCTTATCGCCCTTGCGCCGGAGGGCCGCGCGCTGCCTTACGCCGAAGCGGTGCTGCTCGTCTATCACTATCAGTCTCAGATCCCTGAACTTTACTTTTTCCTCCAGCACCGCGTGAGTGCCGATAACGATATCTATCTCTCCTTTCTCAAGCCGGTCGAGGATGTCTTTTTTTTCTTTCGCTTTCACTCCGGACGTAAGCAGGGCGAAGCGGACATCGAGATCTTTCAGGTATTTTTTAAAAGTCATGAAATGCTGTTCGGCTAGGATCTCGGTCGGAGCCAGAAAGGCGCCCTGGGCGCCGTTCTCCGCCGCCAGGAGCAGCGCGCTTATAGCCACCGCGGTTTTGCCCGAACCCACGTCACCCTCCAAAAGGCGGGCCATGGGGGCCGGGGCCGCCATATCGGAAAAGATCTCGTTTATGGCTCTTTTCTGGGAAGCGGTGAATTCAAAACCGAGTTTTTCCCTGAAAGGAGTTAAAAGACGTTTCCTGATCTCGTAGGTAAAGCCTTTGGCCGTGGCGCGGGTCTGCCGGCGCTTGACGGCCCAGGCCAGCGCCATGAGGAAAAGCTCCTCGTAGATAAACCGCCGGCGGGCTTCTTTAAGCTCGAAATAATTTTCCGGAAAATGGACGGCTTTCAGCGCCATGTCGCGCGCTATCAATGTCCTCCGGCCCAGTAGCCGCCCCGGCAGGAATTCCCCTTTCCCCGGCGCGTATTCCAGCACCGCTCTGTACATCGCCGAACGCATGAATTTGGCGGTTATCCCCCCGGTCAGCGGGTAGACGGGAATAATGCGGTTGATATGAACGCGCTGGGCCAGCGGATCGTCCGCGCGGTAATACTCCTCCACCCGCAGGCGGGTCTTGAAAAGCGGATCCTCCGGAACGGCCGTCAGCCAGATCTTTTCTCCCGGTTTTATATCTTTGCGCAGCGGGGCGAAGACGTCGAAACGACGGCTATGGCTTTTGAACCAGCTGGCCTCGGCCTCGTAGCCCCCGGCGTCCATAACGGTCTTGAAGATCCGCAGCGAGCCGGAAGTATAAAGATCCCGCACCGACAGGATCTTGCCGAAGATGACGCAAACGCGCTCCACATAATCCAGATTCTCTTTCTGCGCGTTCAACCCCCGCCCTTTTTCCACAGCGGCCAAAGGGCGGGACAAGCGGCGGTCTTCCCACTTTTTCGGGAAATAAAAAAGCAGGTCGTCCACGGTCTCGATTCCGAGCTTTTTAAACAGCTCCGCGCGCGCGGGCCCTACCCCTTTCAGATACTGGATATCCGTCATCCTCCATATTCTAAGAAATTTAACGGGAACATTGCCGCCCTAAGAATTATCCAACGCAAGATGAGCCTGAAAACAGGGGAACATTAAGACTTCCGTGTAATTTTCCTGGTGCAGGGTTCGCGGGGCCTGGCAGGGGCCCGGAACGCGGAACCGGCGTCGCGCACACCGTGCGCGCGCCTCCGTTCCTCGGCCTCCGCGCTTCGTATGCTCGGCCTCCGGACGGTTCCGCTTATCCGGCTCCCCTGCCACCCGCTCCATCTATATCGCCAGGGGTTTATCCTTCCAAATTACCCTTCACATACGCTCTACGGCTTCAGGCGCGATAGAACGCCATGTCTTTGCTCAGCTCTTAACCGCTTTTATTACCTGCCTGTAATTCTCAGCGTTATGATAAGGTTCTTCGGGGCTCGTAAATTTTCCAATAAAGGATGCGGCAGGCGAATCAATGGAGCGGGTGACGGGGGATTGGGTGGAAAAAACCCTCCGGAGGCCGAGCATACGAAGCGCGGAGGCCGAGGACGGGAGTAGCGGCCACGGTGTGGCCGACTACGGTTTTTGGAACCCAACCCCCGGCAGGCCCCGCGAACTTGCAGGCCTGCCGTTACCTCATACTATCAGAAAAGGTTAAATACTTGAGATTGATTTGAGCGGGTCTTGAACGGTTCTTGAGCGCCATCCGCTATAATTTATAGGAAGAAGTTTTGATCTTTTAAAATTTAACCAGCGCTGCACGGTGCGCCCCCTAACCCAACCCCCCAAAGCAAAAAGTCTTCAACGACTGTATGCTTAGCATCTGCAGCGCTGGCCTTTTTAAGTCCCGCCGGCAGCACCGAGTCAGGCCCCATATCAGACATCCTGTCAGACTCAATAAAAACCGGCGGGACGATTTTTTGCTCATATCACGCTGATAAAAATACACGCCATAAGTTTTGAACGCGCCTCTGACGCATGTTTTCCCCTCGCTTTTGCAGATCGCCCTACCCCCTGGGGCGGGGACAAAAGGGCATGATTTCCAGGCCATTTGACTTTTCCTTTCTGGGCCTTAATGCCCTTTTAAAACCCCTCCCCGCAGCATAGAATATATCCGGGAAGTGAGGCGAAAACAAAGGAGGACATCATTATGAACGGGTGCATTTTCCGGATAGCGGTTGCGGCGGCGCTTGGAATAGGCGGTTCGAATATCTGCCGGGCGGATAGTTTCGCAAAGGATATGGCGAACATCAATGGATCCATCTCGGAAGCTCGTGTGGCCGTTCCCGTGCCCGCGAGGCCCGTCAGCCGCGCCTATGAACAAGATTGGGTAATAGCGGAGACATCGATCAAGGAACTTCATAAAGCCGCCACAGTTGGTTATAGCGAAGCAACCATAGCGCGTCTTCTGGACATTGCTAAAAGAAATCCGAAAAACGAGGCGCTGCAAAAGCTCATCGTTAAGGGCCTCGTGGACGAACTCGCCAAAACCTCGAAACCCGGATACAGCCTCCATGTTGTAAGCAATATTATGGCCATGGCGTCCCAGGCGTCCGATTCTGTCAAACGACTGGCCGTCACCGGCGTAATGGAAGACGTCAGACTCGCTGTTACTGTCCCTTACTCCGAGGGCTGCATTGCTGAAGTGACAAGTCTGGCGCGCAAATCCTCACCTGATATAAAGAGCCTGGCCATAGGCTTAATGCTTAAAGAGCTGCGGAACAACAATCGCGCGGGGTATTCAGAACTCCTCCAGGCTCAAATAGACGCAGTGAATCGTTCATAAGTTTCCCGACGCGTAAAAAAGCCCGTCTTCCGGCGGGCTTTTTTGCGCCTCCCACCTCACGATGTTATATAATGGCTTATGCCGAAAAAGATACTCCTTGTGGATGACGACAGGGAGATGCTGGACGTCCTGGGCCGGTACCTGGGGAATCACGGCTTTTCCGTCCTGACCGCCCGCAACGGAGCGGAAGGGCTGGCAGTGCTCTCCGACGCCAGGCCGGAACTCATAATAACCGACGCCGAAATGCCCGGGATGGACGGCTTCGCTTTCTGCAAAAAACTTAAGACGAGCCGCTCGCTGGCGCCCATCCCGGTGATAATAATGTCGGGGAAAAAAATAACCGAAAGAGACATGGTTTCCGGCTACGGCGAGGGCGCGGAAGATTACATTATCAAACCTTTTTCCTACCCGGTTTTGCTGGCCAAGGTCAACGCGATTCTCCGCCGCGCCCGGCCGCGGCCGGTTCCGGGAAATACGGTCATCAAAAAACACGGCTTTGAACTGGATCCGGGCGGCCGCGCGCTCAGGGTCTCCGGGAAGACGCTTAAAGTCACTTCAAAGGAACTTGATCTTTTTTCCCTTTTAGTCTCCAGTCCCGGCCGGGTTCTCAGCCTGAACCATCTGCTGGAAACGGTCTGGGGCTATGATCCCGCCAGATACAACAATCCCCACACCGTGGAAGTGCATATCTCCAATCTCAGAAAAAAGCTGGGCCCCCGGCTTGCCGCCCGCATCAAAGCCGTTCCGGGGCACGGTTATAAATTTGAATAAAGCTCAAGCAGGCTCATCCCATAAAGCCCGCCGACCGGGCCAAAGCTCATGATATTTTTATATAATAATTCCGGGTTGGGCACGACATGAAAACCAGGCTAAAACAAAACGGACGGAGTCCGCTCAAAGCCGCGCGCGCCTCCGGCGCCCGCGCCGGACAGGCTTCGCGCCGCAAAAAACTGGAAAGGGCCGTGGACTCGATAGAGGGCGCCTACCTGGCCTCCGCCAGATTTTCAGTAAAAGAACTCTCTTTCAAAGTACTCCGGGCCGCAAAGGACTTCACCGGCAGCGCCTACGGTTTTGCGGCCTACATCGACAGGCAGACCGGCTGGATGATAGCCCCCACTTTAAGCGGGGGTGTCTGGAAAAGGCGCACGCCCGCCGATAAGCCGCTGGTCTTCAGGGAATTCACCGGGTTATGGGGCTGGGTGCTGAAAAACAAGAAACCGCTGCTCACCAATACCGCCGCTTCCGACCCCCGTTCGGCCGGAACCCCGGCGGGGCATATGAAAATCTCGAAATTTCTGGCCGCCCCGGCTGTCTTCAACCGGAATCTGGCCGGCATCCTGGCGGTAGCTAATTCCGGGCGCGACTACGATCCGGAGGATCTCGCCGCGATCAAAAGGCTGGCCCGCGTATACGCCATCATTCTACAGCGCAAGCTGGCCGAAGAACGTCTCAGGGAAAGCGAGGAGAAACACAAGGCTATAATAAACGCCTCGCAGGACATAACCTATACAATAAACCTGGACGGCCGCCTGACTTATATCAGCCGGCAGGTCTGCGCCTACGGCTACTCCCCCCGCGGCATCATCGGCCGGCATGTCCTGGAATTCGCCCACCCTGACGACAGATACCTCCTCGCCCAGGCGTTATCCAGAGCGGTGAAAACCGGCTCCACCCCGCCTATTCTCCACTACAGGCTGAAGAAAAAAGACGGCTCGTATTTTCACGCCGAACAGAAAAGCGGCGTTATGACCAAGGATGGAAAACCTTTCATGTTTTCGGGGGTCATCCGCGACGTTACCGAACGCGACCAGCTCCGGAACAAGGTGGTGGAGGACAGGGAAACCCTGCGCATGATCTTCGATACCGCCACCGACGCCATCTTCATCAAGGATCAGGAAGGGCGCTATCTTAAAACCAACAAAGCCTGCGCCGCCATGTTCGGCCTCTCCCCCCAGCAATTGGCGGGAAAGACGGATTTTGATGTTTTTCCCAAAAAAACGGCGGAAACCGCCAGGGAAGAAGACAGGGAAACGATGAGTACGGGAAAATCAATGTTCACCAACAAGGAAATAGAGCTGGCCGGCCAGCGCCGTGTCCTGTACGAGGCCAAGACGCCGCTCAAGGACGCCAACGGGGCGGTGACCGGCGTTCTGGGCATCGCCAGGGATATAACGGAGCTGAAAAAACTGGAGGCCGAACTGGTGAGGACCAAGGCCGTGGAAGCCGTAAACAGGGTGGCCCGCCCGGCGGCTCACGATTTCAATAATATCCTGGCCGCTATAAACGGTTATGCCGTGCTTATCATGGAAACACTGAAAACCGGGAACCCGGTAAAACCGGAGATAGCTCAGATCATGAACGCCGTAAAGCGCGCCGCGGCCATCACCGAACGGCTCCAGACCTATGCCGCGGGCGCGGAAAAAGAAAAAATTTAACCGGTTTTTTTTCGGACTAAAAGACGGGCTCTTATAAGCGTATTCAGGGCGGCCAGATTGACGGGCTTGGCGATATAGTCGAAAGCGCCGTCTTTCAGACACTCGCGGGCTACTTCCTCGTCGGCGTTGCCGGTTATCATAAGAACGTCGACTTCCGGCCGCTTTTCACGGAGTTCCTTGAGCACCTCCACTCCGTTCATTACCGGCATATAAATATCCAGCAGAACGATATCCGGCTTCTCCTTTTCCACAAAATCCAGGGCCGCCTTTCCGTCGGCGGCGGAAAAAGCGGAGTATCCCTCCGCGATAAGAAAACGGGAAAGCACCGCCCGGATACTGTCATCATCGTCGACTATCAGGATCCTGCCGCCCCCGGCCGCGGAAAGCGGGAGGTTCCCTCCGGGAAAGCCGCTTTCCTCCGGGGCGGCCGGCGCTTTGGGGAGCGCGCCCAGCAGCCTTTCTATTTCGGCGAGAACATTGGAAAGGCCGTCCGCTTTTGAGAGAAACGAGGCCGCGCCGGATTTGAGATATTTGCCGGCGTCCTCCGGATTGTCGTAGCCGGTCAGAATGATAACCCTGGCAGCCGGATCGGCCGCCATGATCCCGGCCAGGACTTCGGAGCCGCTTAAAGAAGGCAGATCCCTGTCCAGGATCACAAGGTCGGGGTGATAGTTTTTAAAAACAAGCAGGCCGTTAGTCCCATCTACGACCGCCGCGGCCTCGTGGCCGGCCCGGGTCAGAAAAACCGTAAGCGCGTCGCGCACTATACCGTCGTCGTCTATGATAAGTATTTTTGCCATAACCCGCGCCCCGGAGCCTCTGTTTAAGGATATTATATATTAATTCCACGGCCCGCTGTGGTTTGATCGGTGTCATTGCAGCCGGCGTTCAAGTTATCTACAATGAGGACATGAATCTTTCTTCTCTCCAGTTTTCAGCCGTTATCTCGGCCTCTGTCGCCGCCGCCGCGCTGACAGCTTATTTTTCATTCAGAAAAGGTTCCGCCAGGGCACTCAAAAGCCTGGATCGGGTTTTTGACGCGATACCCGACCTGATGCTGGTGATAGACAACAACTACAATATCGTGAAAGTGAACCGCGCGACGCTTCAGGCACTGGGGCTGCCGAGGGAGGAAGTGGCGGGCCGCAAGTGTTACGCCGTCCTGCACAAAACGGAGGCGCCTCGCGCGAACTGTCCCTGCGCCATGGCCAGGCAGGACGGACGGCCCCGCGCGACTGAAATAGTGGACGATGTCCTGGGTATGCTGGTGGAAGCCGCCTGCTTCCCCATCCTGGACGGACGGGGCGCGCCTGCCGGCGCGCTTCATATGATAAAGGATCTTTCCGGCCGGAAAGATCCCGAAGGCCGCCTGTCCCAGGCCGGCAAGATGGAAGCCCTGGGCCGGCTGGCAGGCGGACTGGCCCACGAGTTCAATAATATCCTGAGCATAATAAGTTCCGCGTTCTATATGCTGAGAGGCCGCCTCGACGGCAGCGAAGCGGCTAACGAAGACGTGGCGGCCATTCAGAAAGCGGTGGTCTCCGCCTCCGAACTGACCCGCCATCTCCTGGCGCTCAGCCAAAGACAGGTCATGGACATGAAGCCGGCGGATCTCAACGCCATAATAAAAGAGTCCGCCCAGATGACGCGCAAGCTCCTGGGCGAGGAAACGAGAATAGAAACCGTCCTTAAAAACGATCTCCCGCGCGTAAACCTGGATCCGGCGCAGTTCAATAAACTCCTGATGAATATCATCGCCCGCGCGGAGCCTCCCAGCGGCGCGAAAAGATCGATAGAACTTAAGACGGAAAACCTGGTTTTGAACAACGTCTCCGCGCGCGCTCCCGGGGAGGCCGCGGCGGGAAATTTCGTCAGGATAATTCTCAGGGATACCGCTTACAGGATAAAACGCGAATTCATAAACCGCCTTTTCGAGCCCTATTTCGAGCCCAGGAGCATGAATCTGGCTATCGCCTACAACATCGCCCGCCAGCATAAAGGCTGGATAGACGCCGCAGGAGACGACGACGGCGTGACTTTTGAGATCTATCTGCCGGCCGCGCATGAAGCCGGAGCGGAAACGGCCGCGCAGACTCCGGCGCCGGACACCGGCTCCCGAAAGGCGCTGTGCATTCTCCTGGCCGAGGATGACGAGGATCTGCGCATTCTGACGGCCAGGGCGCTGCGCAAGAACGGCCACGAGGTGTTCGAAGCCGGCTGCGCGGAAAAAGCCCTTGAGATCTTCGCTTCGCGGAGCGGGGCTTTCGACACGCTTATCTCGGACGTTGTGATGCCGGATAAAAGCGGCGTAAGCCTGGCCGACGAGATCCGGGAAATCAAGCCCCAGATAGACATCGTTCTCATGAGCGGCTACATCGACGACAAGGTGGACATAGATAAAATAGAGAAAAAAGGCTACAAATTCATTTACAAACCTTTTGACGTGGACGCGCTGCTGACCATGCTGCGCCTGTGACGCACATCCGATGAAAGAAGAAAAAGAACTGGAAGAGGCCGCTCGCGCGCTGACTGAAAGCGAGGAACGATACCGGGACCTTTTTGAAAGGACTTCGGATCTCATCTTCACCGTTTCCCCGGAAGGCCGCGTGCTCTACGCCAATCTGGCCGTACGCCACACGCTGGGCTACGGACAGGAAGAACTTTTGGCAACGCCTTTTTTCGATCTGCTCTCCCTGTCCTGCAGGGAAGCCGCGATGGAATATTTCCGCCGCACCGCCGCCGGGGGAAAAAGCGGGGAGCAGGAACTCGTCTTCCGGACCAGGGGCGGCGGGGAAGTGATCACAGAAGGCTGCTGCCATCTTAAAGAAAAGGAGGGCAAGCCCCTCTATCTGCAGGGGATCTTCCGGGACGTGACAAAACACAGGGAGCTTGAGAAAAGGTTCTTCCAGGCCCAGAAGATGGAAGCCATAGGCCGGCTGGCCGGCGGCATAGCCCACGATTTCAACAACATCCTCAGCGCCATAGAGGGCTACTCGACGCTGATACTCAAAAATATGCCGGAGACCGACCCGGCGCGGCCGGACATAGAAGAGATCCGCAAGGCCGAGCAGCGCGGCGCGGCGCTGACAAAACAGCTGATGACTTTCAGCCGCAGGACCACCAGCAATAAAAAAGCCGTGAACCTGAACGAACTGACAAGGGATCTGGAAAAAATGGCAAAGCGGCTCCTCGGGGACAACGTGGCCCTTGAGGTGGCCGCCTCTCCGGATCTTAAGCCGGTTCAGGCCAATCCCGGCCAGCTGGAGCAGGTGCTTATGAATCTGCTGGTCAACGCCCGCGACGCCATGCCCGGGGGCGGACGGATAAAAGTGAATATCGCCAACGCTGATCTGACAAAAACCGCGCCCAGATGCCCGTCGCCGGCGGAACCGGGACAGGAATTCATACTGATCTCGGTCGCCGACAGCGGCTCCGGCATGAGCGCGGACACGCTGAACCGTCTTTTCGAACCTTTTTTCACCACCAAACCCAAAGGCAAAGGCACCGGGCTGGGACTTTCCACCGTCTACAGCATCGTCAAACAGCACAACGGCTGGATAGACGTGCAAAGCGAAGAAGGCAAGGGCTCCGTCTTCAACATATATCTGCCCCGCGCGGCCGCCGAAGCGCCGGGCGTGACCAATCCTCCGGAGGCGGTCCGGAACCTGCGCGGCAACGGGGAAAAAGTCCTTGTGGTGGAAGATGACGAGGCGCTGAGAAAATTAACGGCGAGGATATTGAAAGAAAACGGCTATGCCCCGACGGAAGCCGGGACCGCGGCGGAAGCGTCCGGCATTTTTTCGGTCAAGGACTCCGGGTTCAGCGTCGTTTTCGCGGATATAATGCTGGGCGACAGGAACGGAACCGAACTGATCGACGAATTCAAAAAAACCGCCCCGAAAACGGCTTTTGTCTTCACCAGCGGTTTCCTGGACGACATGAACGAGCTGGAACTGATCAAAACCCGCGGCTGCAGGTTCATCCAAAAACCTTACTCCATCGAAAGCGTGCTGAAAACTTTCAAAGAACTGCTTGCGCCCGAAAAAACATCCTGAAAAAACCCGCCGCGGCCGCCGTACCAGACGCCCGGCCGTCAGAGGTTTTTGCCGTAGGTTCCCGCGACTGTCCGCTTTATCGCCGCAATGGTCTTATTGGGAAGCCTGAGACTTTCCAGGAACGGCGCGCCGGCGCGGCCCATGGCCGCCGCTATGGCCGAAAGCCTCGGCAAAGCCCCGCTGAGTCCGGCCGCCCCGGCCGGCCATACAAACTCCTTGCTGAAGAACCTGTAGGCGTCCAGATTCCGCAGGATGGTGAAAGCCGCCGAAGGATCTTTCTCCTCAAGCAGTTTAAAAAGCTCGTTGCGCAGGCGCTCCCGCGACAACAGCGAAGGCAGGGCCTCTTTCACGCATTTACCGGCCAGTTCCCCGGTTTCGTCCTCAAACTGCCAGTCGAAACGTCCCGCGAACCGCGCGGCTCTGAACAACCGCGTGGGATCGTCGATAAAACTGGCCGCGTGCAGAACGCGCAGCCTGCCGGACTTTACAGCCTCCAGGCCGCCGAACGGATCCGTCACCGCGCCGAAGCTGTCCGGCAGAACGGCCACGGCCATGGCGTTGACGCTGAAATCGCGCCGGTTCAGATCTTCCCGAACCGAACCCGCGGGCGAGACCTCCGGAAGGGCGGCCGGTTTCGGGTATATCTCTTTCCTGAAACGGGCCAGATCCACCCTGCGTCCCCCTTCGAGAAAAACCCGCGTAGTAAGGAACTTATCGAACCTGGTAAAAACTCCGCCGTATTCTTTCACCAGACCTTCGGCTACCGGCGCCGCGTCGCCGCTCAGCAGAAAATCGATATCCGCCGAGGCCCGGCCCATTGACCAGTCGCGCACACACCCCCCGACTGTATATATTTCCAGGCCGGACTCCGCGGCAAGCGCGCCCGTTTTTTTTATAAGCGGCAGATCATTCAGGGGAGTAATATTCATAACTAAAGTGATTAGTGGTTAGTGATCAGTGGCGATCACTTTTTAATAAACGGCAGCTCCTGCGTTTTCAGCTCTTCCAGGATCCCGACCAGATTTTTTACCCTGGCCAGAGCGTCGTTAGAGGCGGTGATGGCGCGCGCGGCCTCAAGCGCGTGATCCCTGCAGGGACAGCCGGCGTAGGGCAGGGAAAAAGGCAGATCGTGCAGACGCGCGAAGCCGGGGAGGATCTTCGCGTTCCTGAAGCCCCTTTCTCCGGCCATGAATTCCATTACATCCGTCTCCTCTTCCATATCCCGGTCGCGCAGAAGCAGCTCCGAAAGCATGCCGGCGCCGAAATAGTACAGCGGCTCCGAAGCCGTGAGACCTTCTTTCAGAAAAGAACCCTTTAGAGTTTCAAAATCCAGCCGCATCTTCTCCAGCCACTTTTCCCTTTCCTTGCCGTACTCAGCGGGCATTACGAAGACCAGCAGTTCTTTTTCCGGGGATGTATAGATGAAAGTTTCTTCGCAGGGGAAAAGCCCGGAGCAGCCGGGACACATCAGGAGATCGAATTCGCCGCTGATAATCGCCTCTTTAAGGGCCGGATCCTGGTCTCCGTGAACCACTGTCCAGAAATCGGCGTCGAACTTAAAGCCGCAGGACGGACACTCAGCCTTGGAGATACCTTTTATGGACATAAGCAGCCTTAATTATCTACACCAGCCCCACCAGCTTATTAAACTCTGTTATCAGTTTGTCCCACTCGGCGGCCTGGGCGAAAGTTTCGTCCCAAAACGCCGGTTCCCACAGCTCCCTGAGATCCTCGGAGGTGCGGCCCTGCTGTTCCACCCAGGTGAAATATTTGAGGTTGTGAACCGCTTTCCGGTCGTAATAGTTCAGTTCGCGCATATCAGCGGTGGTTTCGCCGTGCAGGCGGCGTTCGAGATCCGCGATGGCGTTATCCCTGGTATAGGGGCCGCGCTCCTTACTGAGCTCTTCAAGCCTGGAACCGTACAGGTCCATGGAATCCGTAAAAACCGTGAAGAGAACGTCGTCCGGGCCCAATTCGTAATATCTGGCGGTCTTTATGGCGCTGAGCAGGTTGGAAACGCCCGAGATGCCCAGCAGCTCCAGCCGGTCGATGAGCTCTTTTTTCACCCCGTATTCGGCCAGAACTTTCTTGCCCGCCGGCTCGTTAAAAAGACGGACGATGCGCATACAGGCTTCGTCGTCGATGGCCGTGACGACGTCGGTGTTGCGGACGTTATGAACCCAGGGGATATGCTTGTCGCCTATCCCCTCTATGCGGTGCTCCCCGAAACCGTTCCTCAGGATAGTGGGACATTGCAGGGCCTCGGAGGCGGTTATCTTCATGCCCGGGAATTTTTTCTTCAGATAATCCCCGGCGGCAATGGTGCCGGCGGAACCCGTGGCCGAAATGAAGGCCGCGAGACGCGAGCCGGGCTTTTTTACGGCATTAAAAACCTCCTCTATAGCGGAGGCGGTCACGTGGTAATGCCAGACGGGATTGCCGAACTCCTCGAACTGGTTGAAGACAACGCAGTCTTTGCGCGTCTTCTTTATCTCCCAGCACTTATCGTAGATCTCTTTGACGTTGGATTCGGTGCCCGGCGTGGCTATCACCTCGGCGCCGATGGATTCAAGCCAGGCAAAGCGTTCTTTGGACATGCCTTCCGGAAGGATGGCGACGGCGGTGGCGCCGAGCAGCGCCGAGTCGAAAGCGCCGCCGCGGCAATAGTTGCCGGTGGAAGGCCATACGGCTTTCTGTTTGACGGGGTCGAACTCCCCGGTCACCAGGCGCGGGACCAGACACCCGAATGCCGCGCCGACCTTGTGGGCGCCGGTGGGGAAGTATTTGCCCACGATGCCGATAACCCGCGCTTTGATGCCGGTGACGGCCTCGGGCAGCTCCAGGTAATTAACCCCGCCGTAGAGGCCTGTTTTATGGTCGTTATGCCAGTTGATCCTGAAGAGGTTGAGGGGGTTGATGTCTTTGAGGGCGGTTTTCTTCAGGTCGTTCTTTATTTTAGCCGGGATCAGCGACGGATCTTTCATCTGCGCGAAAGTCGGTATGACAATATTGCGCTTACGGCAGAGGGCCGCTGTTGTTTCGAGAACTTCCCGGTTGATTTTAAGTTTTTTCATAAAAAACCTCGCAGGGTTTTAAGGAGAATTTGTACAGTCATTATACAAATAAAAAAAGCGCCGGAATGACAAACCGTCCGGGATCTTTATGAAGCGGGTCTTTGTGCTATAATGATACCCTGTAGGCCGGTCTAACGCGCCTGACGGCTAAATCCGGGGCATAGCTAACGGGGGAAATTTTAATGAAACAGATACGGATCCTTGCACTCTTTTCACTGTTTGTGATCCCGCAGACCGCGGCGCCGGCCCTGGCGCAGGATCAGCGCTCGGATTACCTGCAATTCATGACCGAAGAGGCGCAAACCGTGACGGCGTCCAAGAAATCGGAGAGACTCAAAGACGCTCCCGGCGACGTGACGGTCGTGACCAAAGACGAACTGGAACGGTTCGGGGGCACCACGTTAAAAGACATCCTGGAACGAGTACCCGGGCTGATCGGCAGCAGCGTGTACATGAGCGATCGCAGCATGATCGCGGTACGCGGCGACCAGTTCAAACATTCCGGGAGCCATGTATTGCTGCTGATCAACGGCCGCCCGGTCCGCGAAACGCTGGAAGGCGGCGTCATAACCGAAATACTCGAGTCGTTCCCCGTCAACGTAATAGAGAGGATAGAGGTTGTCAGGGGACCGGGATCCGTTCTATACGGCTCAGGCGCCTTTTCAGGTGTCATCAACGTCATCACCGAAAAAGCGGAAAGAACCGGCGCGGCCATGATCGTATCGGGAGGAGAAGCTGGCGCGCACGACACCCTGGGAAAAACGGCGTACAAACATGACGCTCTGAGCGTCATAGCCGCGGGGCGCTACCTTAAGAAACCGAACTGGGGGACTACGATCGGCTACAAGAACATTGTTGGCGTTACCGGGGAAGAAAACGTGAATATTTCCAATAAAGGCCCCGGCGCCTATCTCGAAATGAACTACAAAAATTCGAGGATCATGTCGACATACGGCCAATGGCGGGGTTTTTATTTCGCGCCGGATTACATGGCCGTAACTTCCTTCCCTTCTTCCGGCAATGTCTACTGGACTAAAAGCTTCACTAATTTTGGACAAAAGCTCAGGGTCGGCGAGAACTGGGATATGGATTTCAACATCGGCTACACCCGCTCCACACTGGCTGTCTCCTCATTTCCGAATATGGACAGGGATTCATACGAATTTATCGGTGAGTGGACTAATTTCATCAATCCGACGGATAAGCTCGGGGTCGTCGCGGGCGGGGCGTACACCTACGCCCACGGCAGGGAAACCACGGAAGCCAACGGCGGGAATATGCCCATAAACGACGATAAACGGAACAGTTTATCGGCGTACACCCAGGCGGATTATTGGCTGAAAGAGGACGCCATAAAAGTGTTCGGGGGCGCCCAGGCGAACAAAGTTGAAAATATTAAAATGGACGTAGTCCCCAGAGCGGGCCTCATACTATATCCGGCCTCCGATGTCAGCGTCAAAGCGTCTTACAGCAGGGCATTCCGGGCCCCGTCCATAAATGAACTGGGCTTGGAGCATCCCGCGCTGAAAGGGAATCCGGATCTGAAGTCTGAAAAAGTGACCACCGCGGATATCGGGATAAATTACGGCAGGGAAAAGCTGCAGTGCGGCCTGAATTTTTTCCTGAGCAAGCAGACCAATATAATCTTTCAGGACATGTCGCGCGGCGTATATGATAACATCGGAGAGATTCGGCACCGGGGAATCAGCTTGGAAGGGAAATATTACGCGAACAGAAATTTTCTCTTCCTTGGTTCCACGCTCTATCAGGAAAGCAAAGATAAAGACGGCAACACCCATGTGGCCCCGATCGCTAATTTCGGGGCAAAGGCGGGCATAAGCTACAGATCGGACAAGGGGACGACCGTAAGCCTGTTCGATATCTACCAGGGGAAGCTTGGCGGAGCCTATGATACGCTGGTCAATCCCTCTCCCGGAGCATACAACAGGCTGGATCTTAACAGCCGGTTCGATATAAACAAGCTCACCGGCTGGAATGCCGCCAGAGGCATCACCCTGCTATTCAGGGTGGACAATCTTTTTGACAAGGAGATCTGGCTGCCGAATTGGGGGATGATCCCGGGCGCCTCAATCCCCGTAAATCAGGGCAGAACAATCTACGTCGGGCTAGAAGCGGCCCTGTAACCCACACTCAACCCCGTTTGGCCGCGGAGTCCTATCAGCATACGAACACGATGAGAAACAAACAGCCCTGGTTGACGGTGTTATTCATCCTGTTGGCGAGCGCTCCCCGCCTCGCTTCCGGCGCGGAACCGGCGGAGCCTGCGATAGCGGCCGTTTTAAGTTCTGAAGCGGGGCCTTACCGCGAAGCTCTCGCGGGCCTGCAGGAGGAATTGGGCTTCTCTGTCCCGGTTTTCAGCTTATCCCGGGGGGAGCCCAAAATTCCGGATTCAGCGCGCATTGTGGTGGCTTTCGGTTCCAAAGCAGCTCTCCTCCGCCGTCAGGATCGACTGACCCTCGTCTACGCCATGTCTCCGGGCGTGGTTATAAAGGACAAAAACACATTTGAAGTACATATGGAGCCCGAGGCCTCCGTTCTGCTCTCCAGCCTCAAAAAAATTCAGCCGGGACTCAAAAAGCTTGGCATATTATGGCAATCCCCTAAATTCGAGGCCTACCTCCTGCAGCTGCGTTCGGCGGCCGCGGAACTGGACATGAGCATCGAAGACTCCCGGCTGGAAAAGACCGCCGAGGTGCCCGGCCGGCTGCGGATCCTTTACGGCAAGATAGACGCCATATGGCTGCCGCCCGATCCGCTGCTCCTCAATGCCGACAACTTGACTATTTTTACGGAATTTTCACGTTCCAACAATATTCCCTTTTTCGTTCCGAGCGGCGGTCTCCTGGAGCAGGGGCTCGCCTCGGTAACCCCCACTTTCCGCGAGATCGGACGCCTGGCCGCGATCGCGGCCCGCAGCGCGCTGACCGGCCAGAACCAGAAAAAAATCATTTACCCCACCCGGGTGGAGTTAGGCATCAACAAAGCGGCCGCCGCGAAAATCGGACTAAAAATATCAGAAGAGACTCTGCGCCAGGCTGACAAGATTATCCCATGAAACTTCAAACCAAAGTGCTGTTGCTGCTATTCCCCTTAGCGATAACCGCCGGAGCTCTTATACTCATCCTCTCCAAAGGAGCCATTAACGACGTTCTCCTACGGGAAACGGCGGAACGGGGTTTTTTAGCGCTGACCGAAATTTCCCCCAAAGTCGACGCCGGCATGCGGACAGGGGAAGAGAAGACGCTGCTGCCTCTTCTTAACTCGGCGCATGTGCAGTTGCGGGCCTTGTATGTCGCGGCCTTAGCCCCCGACGGCACCGTACTCGCGCACACCAACGTCGTCGAAAAGGGCAGGATATATACCGACCCGGACACCCGGCAGATCCTGACCTATGAAAAACCGGGGTATAAGGTGATCGATAGCAAGGGTCGCAAGGTGCTTGATATTGCCGCGCCCGTCTGGGCCAAAGACGAGGATTTTTTACTCTCCCATGAAAAAGGCGGAAAGACCTTTCTTGGGGTTCTGCGCATCGGCTTGAGCCTTGAAAATGTTTTGGCCACCAGGGCGATGATCCTCCGGCGCATAGCCCTGATCCTTATCGCCACCGGCGGGGCGATCCTGTTGGTCATCCTGTTGTTTTTACATAAGATCCTGTTTCCGATACGTTTGCTCTCCGACTCAACCCGGAAGATCGGAGAAGGACGCTACGACGTGTCCGTTCCGGTGACTACCAGCGACGAGATCGGAGAATTGGCCGGGGCGTTCAACAAGATGGCCGACACTCTTGAAAAAACCACCGTTTCACGCAACAAACTGTCGGAAGAGGTTGTGGAACGAAAAAAAGCGGAGGAAAATCTGCTGCAATTGTTATCCCTGCATCACGCGACGCTGGAGTCAACCGCCGACGGGATCCTTGTCATCGACACCGGCGGGAAAATTGTCACCAAAAACCGGAAATTCCTGCAGATGTGGCGTATTCCGGACGACATGGCCGCCTCTGAAGATGACGGGAAGCTGCTCGCATATGTGCTGGAACAATTGACAAACCCGGGGGACTTTACGGCCAAAGTCACATGGCTCTATACTCATCCCGAGGAGGAATCGTTCGACGCCTTTACCTTCAAGGACGGCCGGATCTTTGAAAGATTTTCCCTCCCCCAGAGGATCGGGACCCGGATCGTGGGCCGCGTCTGGAACTTCCGGGATGTCACTGAACGCAGGAAACTGGAGGGGATGCTGCTGCAATCCGAGAAACTGTCGGCGATCGGACAGCTTGCTGCGGGCGTGGCGCATGAGATAAACAATCCACTGGGAATTATTCTCGGCTTCGCTCAGAGCACGGTCAAACATCTTAAACCTGGGGATGAGGCGCTGGCTCTCCCGCTTAAGACCATCGAGCGGGAGGCGGTTCGCTGCAAGAATCTGGTTCAGAACCTGCTTGTTTTCTCAAGGATCTCGAAAAACGAGAGATTCCAGGAAATTAATTTAAACGACGCCATGGAAAGCGCCCTGTCCCTGATCTCGGCTCAAGCCAAGACGCGCAACGTGGAGCTGGTCAAAGAGCTGGGCGCCGGCTCGTCGCACATTCACGCCGACAAGACCCAGGTACAGCAGATCCTCATCAATCTGGCCAACAACGCCATTGACGCGATGCCAAAAGGCGGAACGCTCCTCTTCAAAACCTCGCTCTCCGCCAAGCGGCCGGGGTATGTGGAAATCCTGGTGCGCGACACCGGAGACGGAATTCCAAAAGCCATGCAAAAAAAGGTCTTCGAACCGTTCTTCACCACCAAGGAAGTCGGACAGGGCACCGGACTGGGGCTTTCCCTGGTATATGAGATAGTAGAAAAGCACGGCGGCTCCATTGAACTGGAAAGCGAAGAAGGAAAAGGAACGGAATTCTCCGTCCATCTGCCGATTCACCCCGCCGCGCCGCCCGCAAAGTGTTAACCTGAAAACTGCAACTGCAACTTTCAGGTTAATTCAGAGAAGATAATTACGATATCACCGGCCATGTTTCCCGGCGAAACAAATAGGGAATGATCATCCGGTGAGTCGCCGCAATAGATAGATTTTGCAACTCATCCTGGGTGCAAAACCGGGCATTCCGTGATTCGGCACTTAATCGGATGGCCCTTGTCGCGGCTTCTGCCGCGAAACAGATCGTTACGCTCTGCACCACTTCACCGTTAGCGAACTCAATAATCCGGGAGGGATGTGAAAACAAGCCCAGTAGGTTGACCGAGCCCACGCTGAGCCCTGTCTCCTCCATAATCTCCCTACGAGCGCATTCCTCAAGAGATTCACCAGGATCGAGTGCTCCACCGATAAGGCCCCATTCGCCGTCACGACGGTGGTCAAGCAGGACTCTGTCCTCATGGTAAATAGCCACGGTTGTGCCGATATGAAGCCGCGTCGGGACAGGGGCCTTTGGATTCTTATAAAAATATTTGGACATGTTATTCCTCAAAACGATGGATGGTCTCTTCGGTGACATAATACCTATTAAATCCGCCGATATAGGTATTATGTCACCCCATCAGGCAACCTTTACGGATTTGCCTATCCAGATGAAAGCGGACGGCAGGATAAGACACTGGCAGTGATCGCTGAGGATGGAAGTCGGCTCCGGGAGAATGGAGACTATCCCGTTAGTCCAGCTCACGTAGCGGATATGCTCCGCTTCAAGCCACTCGTATACCCGCGGCCCCACCCTCGGCATGATCGTCCAGACCACCGCCTTGTCCCACGGCACGTCTCCGGCGTCGGAGGAAAATTTAATTTCAGGAATTTTTTCAGCAAGCGAGTCCATAAAACCTCCCGCTAAATTTTTTGATCGCGGACTGTACCCCGAATTCTGTCTTTATGCCTTGCGGCATAGAGAGGATCATTTATCTTGTGCGGCCCACTCTGCGCTTCCGCCCTTGCGGGCGGAGGACGGGCAGTCCGTAACGCATATTTGGCCTTGCTCCGGGCGGGGTTTGCAATGCTTTGCCGGTCGCCCGGCAAACGGTGCGCTCTTACCGCACCTTTTCACCCTTACCTGAAGCCTTGCGGCCTCCGGCGGTATACTTTCTGTTGCACTTTCCGTAAACCGGGGATCTGGCCCCGGCCTCCCGGCCTATGGCCGCTTAACGGCTTTGGACCGGCGCCTTGCCTTATGGAGTTCGGAAGTTCCTCTCCCCCCGCAAGCGGGAGAAGCGACCCTCCGTCCGCGATCAAATCGTAAGCAAAAGGTGCCTGGCACCTTTTTAAAACAGCTTCGGCTGGTGGGGATGCTGGGCTTTGGGCTCGGTTCCGGGGAGGTTGACTACCGCCCGGGGATCGTCCAGGATCTCGTTCACCAGCCTGTCGGCGTGACTATTGGCTTCCCTGCGCACATGGGAAACAGCCACCTCATTAAAATGGGCAAGCTCCTTTTTGACGTCTCCCATGAGCGCCTGGAGCGTGGGATCTTTTATCCTGTACTCGCCTTTGAATTGTTTAACCAGCAGTTCCGAATCGGAAAAGATCTTCAGTTCCGAAACGCCAAGCTGCCGGGCCGTGGAAAGGGCCAGGATAAGGGCGTTGTATTCCGCGAAATTATTGGTACAGCGGCCGAGGTACCGGCTTTCTTCCCGTACGAGGCCGCCTTTTTCGTCAAAAAAAGCCGCCGCGCAGGCCCCGCGCCCCGGATTGCCGCGCGAACCGCCGTCAATAAAAATATTAAGTTTTTTGCCTTTCATATTCCGATTCAGAATCAGGTATATAGGATGTAAGCCTTTAGCCTTTAGCCTTTAGCCTTTAGCCTTTAGCCTTTAGCCTTTAGCCTTTAGCCTTTAGCCTTTAGCCTTTAGCCTTTCCCCCTACCCATACACCGTTTTATCCAGATAGATCATCCGCTGGCAATTGTCGCAGAACACCAGGGCATCATGCGTCTTGACGTCCACTATCTTCTGCGCCGTCAGCCCCATATTGCAGCCGCCGCACGAGATGTGACCGGTCTTATCTTCTTTTATATGCGCTATCGCCAGACCCTTGCGCTGGGCCCTGATGAACTCGTATTTTTCCAGAACCGCTTCGCTTATTTTGGCGGCGGCCTCGGCGCGGGCGGCCCTGGCCGCTTCGAGCGCGGCTTCAAAATTAATTTTAGCGGCTTCAAGCTCTTTAACGCGCCGGTTCTTTTCTTCTTCCAGTTTTTTCACTTCCTGCTGGAGCTTCTTATCCTCTATCCCGGCCTTATCCACGTCGTCCATGAGGCCCAAAATCTCCGTCTCGATATCGTCCTTGGCTTTTTTAGCCGTTTCTATCTCGCTGAGAAGCGCCTTAAAAGCATTGTTTTCCTTTACCATGTTAAGATCGCGCTGATGCTTTCTTATTTCTTCGTCCTTCTCGGCTATGGCCAGTTCTTTGGATTTCTTTTCCACCTGCAGCCTGACGAGAGTCTCTTTCGCCGCGTTCATGGAGTCTTTTTTTTCTTCAAAAGCGCGGTTGATCCCTCCGATCTCCTCCGGAACAGAGGCGATCTTTCCGGCCAGGTCGTCCACCGCCCTGTCTCTGGCCTGAAGCTCCACCAGCGCCCGTACTTCCGTGGTATGCATCAGTTTCATATTTTCTTCCTTAAAAAAGATTACCGCAACAGAAAGAGCGGCAAAGATAAAAAGATTTTGTCCGCCTTTAGCCTTTATCCTTCAGCCCTAACCCTTTTCACCCAGCCTCTTCCTGATCTCTTCCAGCTTTTTCACTTTGTCCGGAGGTATAAGCTTTCCGCCGCCCAGGTGCTCCGCGACCAGGGTGATCTTCGCGGCCTGTTCCACCGTCTCCATGCGCTGAAAAGCGGCCTCAAGGCTTGCGCCATAAGTCACTACTCCGTGATTGGCCAGCATTATAGCGTTGTGACTTTCCAGCAGCCCCGTTATCGAATCTGATACCTCGCCGGTGCCCGGGGTGGCGTACGGGGCAAGCGGAACTTTTCCGAGTCCGATAACTATCTCGGACGTAAGGGGCTTGTCCAGCGCTATGCCGGCCGAAGCCAGTCCTGTGGCCACCGGAGGATGCGCGTGAACGACCGCCAGGACATCCGGCCTTTTCGCGTACACGCGCAAATGCAGAAGATACTCCGAGGACGGTTTTCTGCCGCTTATAAACTTCCCGTCCATGGAGATCCTGGCCATATCGGCCGGCGCCAGTTTACCCTTGGAAACTCCAGAAGCGGTTATAAGAACCGAGCCGTCGGCCAACCTGACGCTGATGTTGCCGTCGGTGGCCGGCACAAAACCCAGCTCATAAAGTTTCCGCCCCGTTTCCACGATCCGTTCCCTCAACTCCTCTTCCTTAGGCTTTGCTCCGTTGCCGGTCCTCGGATCTTGTCCGTTGCCAACCCTCCAACGGATACAGTGGCCTGTGCCACGCTCTAACCCTCCAACCCTCTCCCTTTCGCCCCCGTAGTCCAGCCAGTCACGCGACAGCGGGCTGATAATGGCGTTTTCCGGGATACTTACGGCTTTCCCGCCGGGCGGATTCATCCGCCGCAGCTCCCAGTCGCTTATAAAAATCTTTTCTTTCTTGTCAGACATATTTACAGGGAACCGGCTGTCCCGCTACCGGATATTCTTAAGTATCTCTTTGGTGGCTTTAGACCTGTTCAGCGTATAGAAGTGTATCCCGGGCGCGCCCCGCTTCAACAGCTCTTCGGCCTGCCGCGAGGCGTACTCCACGCTGAACTTCAAAAGCGACTCCTTATCGTCCGCGTATTTTTCCACGCCGTCCTTTATGACCCGCGGCAGGAACACGCTGAAAAGCTTGCTGAAATTCTGGAGCTGTTTATAACTGGTGAGCGGCATCAGGCCGGGTATTATGGGCGCGGCCACGCCGGCTTTACGCGCTTTCTCCACGAACTCGAAATAGAACCTGTTCTCAAAAAACAATTGGGTGATGATAAAGTCCGCGCCCGCTTCAGTCTTTGTTTTCAGCGCCTTTATGTCGGTTTCGAAATCCGCCGCTTCCGGATGTTTTTCAGGATAACCGGCGCCGCCGATGGAAAATCCGCCGAGGGCTTTGAGGTCCGCGGCCAGCTCGCTGGCGTAGCGGTACTCCCGCTTCGGCGGAATGCCTTCTATATTGTGGATATCTCCGCGCAGGGCCAGGACATTCTCTATGCCAAGGATCTTCAGGCGTCCGGCGATGGCCTTTATCTCCTCCCGGCTGTGCCCTATGCAGGTAAGATGGGCCATTACCTCCAGGCCCAGTTTTTCCTTTATGACCCCGGACAGCGCCACGGTCCGGTAGGGCGCCGCGCCCGTGGAGGAATTTGTGATGGAGATGAAATCCGGATCAAGGGCCTTCAGCTCTTTTACCGTCTCAAAAAGTTTTTCCGAGTCGGCTTCCGTCTTCGGCGGATAAAACTCGAAAGAAAACAGCTTCCCCGGTCGTTTCAGTCTTTCCGTAATTTTCATAATCTTCTCATAAAACTTTCCTCTAGGGCCGGGCGCGGGGTTGCCGACGGGTATCACTGGAGGGGTGACGGGTGTCGGGCTTTTTTGACCCCGCAGGTTGCCGAGGGAAGCAAAAAAGTCCGACCCCGGCAGGACCCCGAACTTGCAGCCGTCGGCAACCCCGCGCCCGGCCCCCTACTGCGGCAGCCCCATCCTGGACAACGGCCAGTAGATAAACCACGCCCTTCCCTTTATGAGATAGGCCGGCACCGGGCCCCAATAGCGTGAATCGCACGAACGATCCCGGTTATCGCCCATTACCATATAATGGCCTTTGGGCACCGTCACGGGGCCGAAGTTGTCCCTGACGAGTTCGGAGACCATCTTGGCCAGCATCCTGTTCTCCCAGAAAAGCTGGTAATCGACCGGAGGTATGCGGCTTGAGTGGGGCCGCGGGTAACGGCCGGGATCCAGATACTGCGTATAGGATTCGTCCGCCAGCTTGACCCCGTTGATAAACACCGCCCCGTCCTTAAGTTCGACCGTCTCTCCGGGCAGGCCGATGACGCGTTTTATAAAATCTTTGCCGTACTGGCGGCCGCCGCACTGCTCCTCGTCGGGATCAAAGGACGGGAACTGGAAAATCACGATATCCCCCCGGTTTATTTTTTTAAAATCCAGCACTTTCTTATGCGTGTAGGGGATCCTGAAACCGTAAATAAACTTGTTGACGAAGAGGTGATCCCCCTCCAGGAAAGTGCTCCTCATGGAACCCGAGGGGATCTTGAAAGCCTGGACGAAGAGATACATGACCACCGACGCCAGAACCACGGCGGAGAAGATGGTCTCCGACCACTCCATGTCTTCCTTTATCCCGGGCGGCAGGGCGGCCAGGTGGGCCGCGGCGGGTTTTCCGTCCTTGTGCGCCGGCTTATTCTCCGCCTGAGTTCTGGCGGAAGCGGATTTTTTCGCCCCGAACCTGAAATACGCCCAGAGCCCCCCCGCCAGACCGGCGAGAAGTCCGTAGATAACCTGTTTCCGGGAGAACAGAACGGCGGTCACCACTTCTCCCTTGCGGTTGTCCAGGCTCACCATCAGGAGGAGCATACCCGCAAAACCCACGATCGCGATAAACACCGCGTGCCAGACGCGGGCGAATTCCTCGGACTTAAATCTGCCCTTTTCGCTGAAATGATGGGAGAAGAATAAGTGAACGCCCACCAGAATACCGATCCAGAAAAGTTTTTCTTCCACAATTATTCTCCTTGTTACTTGTTCTGACTGATCTTCAGCAGCGTCATGAAAGCTTCCTGTGGTATTTCCACGGAACCCAGCAGCTTCATCTTCCGCTTCCCTTCCTTCTGCGCCTCCAGGAGCTTGCGCTTGCGGGTGATATCGCCGCCGTAGCACTTGGCCAGGACGTCCTTGCGTATGGCGCCGATGGTCTCCCTGGCGATGATCTTCCCACCCACCTGGGCCTGCACGGCTATCTCGAACATATGCCGGGGAATAAGGTCTTTCAGTTTCTCGCAGAGAAGCCTTGAGTTGTAAAGCGCCCGCGAACGGTGCACTATGAACGATAACGCGTCAACCGTTTCCCCGTGCAGGAGGATCTCTATCTTCACCATATCGGAAGAGCGGTAGTCATAAGGCTCGTAATCGAACGAAGCGTAACCCTTGGAGACGGATTTGAGTTTGTCGTAAAAGTCGATGATGATCTCGCTAAGGGGCAGATAATACTCCACAATGACCCGCGTGGTTGAGATGTACTCTATTCTGATGTGCTCGCCGCGTTTTTCTTTCAGCAGATTCATTATCCCTTCCATGTACGCCAGGGGAGCGATAATGGCGGCGCGCACATAAGGCTCCATGATGTCCAGAACGTCCCCGTAATGCGGGAAATCCGCCGGGTTGGTCACCTCGATATACCTGCTTTCCTTTGAAGTGGAATGGGTCTTGGCCAGAACCTTATAGACGACGTTCGGGTTGGTGGCGATAAGCGGGATATCGAATTCCCTCTCGATGCGTTCCCGGATTATGTCCAGATGCAGCAGCCCCATGAAGCCGAGCCGGAAACCGAAGCCCAGGGCTTTGGAGGTTTCACCCTGGAAGTTAAACGACGAATCGGTGAGGTTAAGCTTTTCGATAGCGGTTTTCAGCGCGGTGTAATCCGTGGTGTTGACCGGATAAAAACCGGCGAAGACCACGGGATTGACGTCCTTGTAACCGGGCAGCGGCTCGGCCACCGGACGCCCCTTTTCATACATCGTGTCGCCCATCTTGATCTCATGGATATCCCGGATCCCGGCGATGATGTACCCCACCTCTCCGGCGTTGATGGAATCCGCTTTCACCAGCTTGGGCGTCAGATAGCCCACTTCCTCCACCTTGTAGCTCACGCCGCTGGAATAAAAAGAAATATATTTTCCGGCCGACACGGCCCCGTCCACTACCCTGGTAAAAATGATGACGCCCTTATACACGTCGTAAAAGGAATCGAAGACGAGCGCTTTAAGCGGCTCCGCGACGGCGCCCCGGGGCGCGGGGATCTCTTTGATGACGCGTTCCAGGACTTCGCGCGCGCCGCGGCCGTCCTTGGCGCTGATGCGCGAGGAATCCCTGGGATCTTTGAGCACTTCCCAGATCTGCTCCTCGGTGGCGTCGGGGTCGGCGTGCTCCAGGTCTATTTTATTTATTACCGGGATTATCGTCAGCCCCAGGGACTGCGCCAGATGTGCGTGGGCCAGCGTCTGGGCTTCCACGCCCTGGGAGGCGTCCACCAGGAGGATCGCTCCTTCGCAGGCCGCCATGGCGCGGGAAACCTCGTAGGAAAAGTCCACGTGGCCTGGAGTATCGATCAGGTTAAGAATATAGTCTTTCCCGTCCGCCTCCGACCTGTAAAGCATCCGTACGGCCTTGGCTTTTATGGTTATGCCGCGCTCCCGCTCCAGCTCCATGCCGTCCAGGAACTGCTCTTTCATCTGCCGTTCCGGGATGGTATTGGTAAGCTGTATAAACCGGTCGGCCAGCGTGGATTTGCCGTGATCGATGTGCGCAATGATGGAGAAATTACGTATGTTCATGTTGTATTTGAAATCCGAGGTAAAATCAGTCTATTTTTAAAACCTTTAGCCTTAAGCCTTTATCCCTTAGCCTTTTATTTATTTCACTTCCTCCTCTATCGTCCTTCTTATCTCGGCCGCCGTGGCCAGCCCGAGCAGACGCTGCGAAAGCGCGGAAAACTTCTCAAAATTCATGGTGCGCACCGCGTACTTGGAACGCAGGTACATCTTGATGGGAACGGAAAGTATGTCCACGCCCAGCCCCACCAGCACGGGGATGGCGTAAGGATCGGAAGCCATCTCGCCGCAGACCGAGACCGGCTTGCCTTTCTTATGCGCGGTCTGGACCACCAGATTAATGAGCCGCAGGACCGCCGGGTGGAAAGGCTCGTAAAGTTCCGAGACATACTGGTTGATGCGGTCCACCGCCAGCGTATACTGGACCAGGTCGTTCGTGCCTATGGAAACGAAATCTATCTCGCCCAGCAGCGAGTCCAGAATGATGGCGGCGGCGGGGATCTCGATCATGATCCCGAACTCCGGCTCGGTCTTCGCGGCGAAGCCCTCCTCCATCAGTTCGGTTCTGACATCCTGCGCTATCTTCTTGACCGTGATCAGTTCGTCCACGGAAGAAAGCATGGGGATCATGATCTTGATGTTCCCCTCGGTATTGGACTTGTAAATGGCCTTAAGCTGGGTCTTCAGCAGCTCCGGATATTTTATGAACAACCGGATGCCGCGGAAACCCATAAAGGGATTTCTCTCGTCTTTCAGGCCCTTGATGCCCAGCTGGGTGGCCCGGTCCCCGCCTATATCCGCCGTCCTGATGGTCACGGGAAAGTGGGGTACGGCTTTGGCCACGGCGGAATAGAACTTCACCTGTTCCTCTTCCGTCGGGACGGAGTCTCGGTTCATGTATAAAAACTCAGTCCGGAAAAGGCCCACGCCTTCCGACTTGATGTTTGCCAGCTCGCCGGAGTCGTCTGCGGAATCGACATTGCACAGTAGACTTATCTTGTGCCCGTCGCGCGTGGTGGCGGGCAGGCCCTTGAGCCGCAGGAAGAAATGCTCCTGCTTGTGCAGTTCCTCTTTGCGGATCTTGTATTTTTCTATGATCTCGGGCGTGGGGGAGATGATCACCATCCCCTGCTCCCCGTCCACGATTATGGTATCGCCGCTGACAAGCTGACGGCTGATATCCGAAAGCCCCACCACCGCGGGTATGCCCATGCTCTGCGCGAAAATAGCGGTGTGGCTGGATTTGGAGCCCAGATCCATACAGAAACCCAGCACCTTGTTGGACTCCCTGATATGCAGCGTGTCGGACGGGTAAAGGTTATGGGCGACGATGACCACCGGATCCTGGAGATCCTTGAGATCCACTTTCTCGCGGTTGACCAGGTTGGAGAGTATCTTCTTGCCGACGTCGAAGAGATCGTGTTTGCGCTCATGGAAGAATTCGTCGTCTATCTTTTCAAACTCCTCTTCCGCCTTGTCCAGGATCTCCGAAAGGGCGAACTCGGCGTTTATGCCCCGGGCGGCCACGAGTTTGGGAACCTCCTTGGTGATGAGGGGATCCTGCAGGATCATATGGTGCGCGTCTATCAGTTTGGCGTGCTGCCTGCCCAGGACGTTCAGGACTTTGGCGCGGATGGAATCCAGATCCAGCCTGGTTTTATCCAGAGCCTCTTTAAAACGTTTTATCTCGGCCTTGATCTTGTCCTTGGAGATCTCTTTCTGTTCGATGAGAATGTTCTCTTCCTTGACAATATGAACCTTGCCTATGGCTATACCCAGGCTGGCCGCGATACCTTTTTTTATCAGCATAAATTATTCCTCGTCGAACTTATCCCGGAACAATTTGGAAACGGCTTCCAGCGCCTGAACCTCGTCCGTACCGTGCGCGACGATGGTTATGACCGACCCTTTTCCGGCCGCCAGCGTCATAACGCCCATGATGCTTTTTGCGTTAACTTCCATTTTGTCCTTTATGAGCTTAAGATCGCAGACAAAACGCGCGGAGGTGTTGGCTATCATTCCCGCCGGCCGCGCATGGATGCCGAGCTCGTTGATTATTTTTATGTCCTTTTTTATCATAGGTGTAAACCCGATCTTTCAAAGATGACAAGCGCCGCCGAAGCCGAGAGTATAAGCCCCATGGCGAAAAAGATGGAGCGGCCTGATTTCCTGACTATGCGCTGCAAAGCCATCACGCCCAGGGCGAGCGCCGCCCTCAGTATCAGGCCGCCTTTATGCGCCCCGTCCCAGTTCTGTTCCAGCAGCAGCCCGAAAGCTCCCGCCACGATCAAAAGAGAAAGCGCGAAGCCGGCCACGCTGAGCCGCCTTATCAGCGCCGGCCAATTAACGGCGTCAAGCCCGCAGCTGGCCGTACCGCCGCAGGCATACCCCTTTTTCAATCCCTGCCACCGCAGATAGACGGCGCCGCCCGCGTAGAGCGCTATCCCGGCAAGCGGCCCCAAAAACAAGACCGGAAGCGGAACGCGGGAAACTGTATCGGTAAAAAGCCAGCCGTAAAAACCGGCCAGAGCCCAGATCACGATGCAGACCTGGGTGGTAAGAGGCTTCAGCCTGCCCCAGAAGATCCGGTCGCCGATGGCGGCGAACCCGGAAGACAGCGCGGCTTTGACCTCCAGTATTTTTTTTTCAAACGCGGCCGGCCCGGATTCCGCGCCCCCGGCCGGCATCAGGGCCAGTTTTTCCTCCATCCTTACTATATTCCCGATCACAAAACCCGCCATGTACGGCTGGGTGTTGAAAAGGCCGAGGTGGCGCAGAACCGCGGCGGCAAGTTTTTCGCCAGGCGCGTATATTTTTCTGAGCGCCGGCATGATGGCGAACGCGAACCCCAGGTTCTGCAGCCTTTCGTAGTTCCACCCGGCCTGGATGAAAAATGATCTTATGAATATTGAAAAGAACATTTGAAATTATCGGATAACCGCTGACCCTTTATCCTTTATCCTTAATCCTTCATCCTTTCTTATACACCTGCGTCCTGAACCTGAAGTAAAGCCCGCTCAACCCCAGCCAGGGCATGAGAGAGTAGGCCAGGTCCGAGGCGCGGAACAGCGCTTCCGGCCCCGCTCTTAGAAGCGGCGCGGCCAGGAACGCGGCCAACCCTGAAAAAAAGAAAATATAGAGTCCGGAAATCGCGCTTTCCGCCAGCAGCGAACCCGCTAGATTGCGCTCCAGGAGGAGTGCCCCGTTCCTGGCGTCGGTTTCTATACCCTTTATCCACGAGGAGCGCGATACCCGCAGGCGGTATTCCACCTTCCCGTACATGAAGCCGGCCATGACGCCGAAAAAGAAAGCTGTGGACTCCGGCAGTCCCGCCCAGACGAGCGCGAGTACCGCGGCCGCGGCCGCCACAAGGCCGTTTGGCGGGACCACTCCGCCGACCGGTATAAAATCCAGATATATCAACTCGATAAGAATGCCCATCCTGGCGCCTTCAAACGGGCAGCCGTTCAGCCAGCCCAGCAGCGGCCCCGCGAAAGCCGGCCGGGAGATCAGGAACTGCCCGGCCTGCACGTTATCGAGTTCGAGCAGCCCGGCGAAAAGACTGGAGATAAGGGCTTTTAGGATCATAAATAACCACTAATCACTATTCACTGGATTTAGCGAAGCCTTAACGGTGAACTCAAAAAAACCGCCGGGCGCCAGCATCTTTTTGACGCTTGGCGCCAGAACGCCGCCCTGATAGGTTTTCTCTATCCCTTCCTCGGAACGGGAAATGGTGTCCAGATCAAAAACCCACAGCAGGACGGGGTCTGAAAAATCCAGTTTCACCTCACCCCAGACCGGATCCTCCAGTCTCAACGCGGAAATACCACGCCTCTCGCCTTCCGGGCAGACCCCGGGATCGGAAAAAGAAAAAACCAGTTCCGGCGCGAACCAGAGGTCCGCCGCGTGCCGGCCGGTATTGGACACCTTATAGGAGGCTTCCCAGGAGCCTTCGGCTTTGAGGAGAACGTTTTTCTCCACCCGTATTTCGGCCCGCCTGTCGCCGGTCCAGACCGAACCGTCCCTGGCGAGCGATACCGTCAGACCGAGGGGCCCGCGGCCGGTCTTACAGGAGTATTCGCCCAGCACGAAATCTCCCTGTTCGCCGTAAGAAGCCTTCCTGAAATCCTCAAGCTTAGTGTCCGGGTGGAAAAAATGGTCCAGCAGGTTCATGCGGCGGTGCCAGTCGTAAAAAACGCTCTTTTTAAAATCTTTTTTCAGGTGCCCGGCTTTCCCGGATCCGGTTATATTTTCCGCTCCGCTCTCCTCGTGATAGGCCTCGGGGTGGCGGGAGACGACGGCGCAGAAATTCATCCCGCGAGGCAGATAGTCCCACTCCCAGAGCCCGCCGCCTTTACCGGGGGAAAAATAGAACGCCGCCTGTCTGGACTCCACCAGAAGTTCAGGCCGGCCGTCCGCGTCCCAGTCTTCCTCCGTAACATCAAAATGATCCCCGGCAGACCCGGCCGAAGCGGCCGCCGAAGCCGCCAGCAGATTGGCGTAAATGGCTTTCCGTATGTGCGGCAGGTAAATGCCGCCGAAAACTCCGTGCCAGTAGCCGCAATTACACTGGGCTTTCCAGAGACTTTCCCTGCCGGCGCCGCCCGCCGCCCGGGAGCGCGCGCTGACGCGCAGCATCCTGCGGTAAATGCTGTTGGATTCCGGATACTTGGAGAAAAAGTTCCTGAAATAGCCGCCGCGCAGATACGGCTGAAAATCCTCGGCGGCGTTCTTCCAGATCCCGGCCAGCCGGCCGGAAGCCGCGGGCGGCAGCGCCCATTGCGAAAGTTCGTGGTAAGAGGTGGTGGGCAGGTAGGCCAGCCCTTTGGAGCGCGTCCCGGACAGGCACTCGGAAAAAGAGGCGGTCTCAAGCCAGGAGGCGTTGCGCTCAAGCAAAGTAAAGAACCTGTCGAGCCAGCCTTTCTTATAGACCAGTTCATGGGTCTTCGGCCACAGACCGAATTTCTCCCCGTCGTCCGCCATGACCAGCACGGCGTCCCGCCCCTCGAAAGTGCGCAGGTAATCTATGGTCTTCTCCGGGTCGGCGAAAGGCATCAGGTAGCGCAGGCGGTGATTTATCGGAAACACCTGAAGATGCCTGCCCCCGAACTCGGTGGTAAAATAGCCGGTGAGGTCTTTTTCGGCCAGGCCGGCGGAAAAGAAATGAATATCGTCCAGCACGGTGTAGTCCGCGCCCGCATCGCTCAGCGTACCCGCCAGCTGCGGCTCCCAGACCCGCTCGGCCAGCCAGACGCCCTTCGGAAAAACCCCGAAACGCTTATTTATATAGGCCTGCATTTTGGCCACCTGGCCGGCCTGGTCGTCTTCGGGCAGCACCGCCAGGATGGGTTCGTAATATCCGCCGCCGAGAAGCTCCGCCTGGCCGCGGTCGGAAAGCTCCCGCAGGGCGTCAAGATAGGCCGGCTCGTGACTCTCGAACCAGTCGAAAAGGATCCCGGAAAAATGCATGGAAACCTTCACCGCCGGATGCCGCCGCAGGACCTCGGTAAAAGGCAGATAGCTTTTGTCGAAAGCTTCTTTGACCACATGATCGAAGTTGCCGACGGGCTGGTGATTATGAACCGCGAAAATTAGTTTAACCATCCTGTTTTATCGCTTCCATCAGGTTTATCGGCTTATCCGTGGGAACTCCGCGGCCCTCCACCTCGATTCCGGCGCGGGAAATGAACTTAAGGTGGCCGCAGTCCTCTTCGCTCAAAAATATAGCCTTGCCGATAGACACGTTCTTCCCGGCTGAATAATGCATGCCTCCGATATTGAGGGAGCCTATCTTCAGACCCCGGGAAATCATCTCCGCCGCTTCTTTCAGGCCAGGGAACAGCACCAGCGTATTCCCCGCGCCCGCGGCGCCGTTAAGATAATCCAGCGCGTCCGCGGAACCGAGGATGCGCAAACCCACGCCTTCGGGGGTAGAAAAACGCATAATGGTGCGCCGCACTTCGTCCGAGGCTATCTCATCCGAGACTACCACGATCTCGTCCGCCCTGAGATGCGGCACCCAGGCCTCCACGACCTGGCCGTGAATAAGCCTGTCGTCTATTCTGAATAATGTAACGGGCATAAGATTCAAGATTTACTGTTCCCCAGCAGCAGGCTCTTGACTTCGCAGACGGCTTTCCGGCCGTCTTCCAGGATCTTGCCCACCAGCTTCTCAAAATCCAGGTTCCCTCTGTAGGCGAAAGCCGAAGTCAGCATATTTATATTGACGCCGCAGATCACGGCGCTTCTGGCGATATCCTTGGCAAGCGGCAGAACCACGTTCATGGGCGTGCCTCCCGGCATATCTATCAGGAAGATCAGGCCGTCCTCCGAGCGCATCCCCGTGATGGCGTTCTCTACGGCGCTTCGCACATTTTCCAGCGACATCCGCTGCGAGATGGAGACATTCTTAAGCCCCTCGTGCTGGACGCCGACGATCCCCTCGGCCGCCTCTATGAGGTAGGCCCCGAACTCCCCGTGGGTGATCACGATTATATTGATCATTTCCTGATGTCCCTGTGATATTCCGAAACCGAGAAGCCGACCTTGGCGAGTTTTTCGGCTATCTGGCGCGCTATAAAAACGCTCCGGTGCCTCCCGCCCGTGCAGCCTATGGCTATCGTCAGATAGGATTTCCCCTCCTTGATATAAAGCGGGAGGAGGTGCTTGATCTGTCCGGCATAACTCGCGATAAAAGTCCTGAACCCGGGCCGGCTCCTGATATAATCGCCCACCGGTTTATCCAGTCCGGTCTTATGCTTCAGCCGCGGAATATAATTGGGATTAGGCAGGAACCGCACGTCCATGACCAGATCGGCGTCCAGCGGAATGCCGTACTTATACCCGAAAGAGAGTACCGTGAGTTTCATCTCGGTGGAACGCTTGAGCTCCAGCGCCCCCGCGAGGATTTCCTTTAATTCGCCCAGGGTCAGGCTGGAGGTGTCTATGACCTTATTGGCCCGTTCTTTCAGCTCGAAGAGGATCTTCCGCTCTTCCCTGACAGCCTGGGAGATATTCTTGCCGAGCGGATGGCGATGGCGCGTTTCGGAAAAGCGCTGAAGGATCACTGGGTCGGAAGCGTCCAGGAAAATGACCTTATAATCCAGCCCGAGCTTGCGCAAAGTGTCCAGGGATCTGACAAAACCCTTAAAAAACCGCCCCTCCCTGATGTCTATGCCAAGAGCGACGTTCCTGAAATGCCTGTTCGTCTTGACCAGTTCGGAAAAAGCCGGGATCAGCGCGACGGGCAGGTTGTCTATGCAATAGAATCCCAGATCCTCGAAACACTTGAGCGCCTGGCTCTTTCCGGCGCCCGACATACCGGTGATGATAAAGATTTTGCCTTCGGTTTTGCGCGACATATCTCTCCGCCATGCCTCATCAGGATTTAACGGCCTGTTTCCACGGTTTTTACTTTTTGATCCTTGATCTTTAATTTATCCTTTCCCATTTCCCGGATAAGATTTTCGTTGAATTTCTTGGCCGTGAAATATCCCTGGTTTTTCAAACGCTGATTGAGCGAAGCGACCTCTATGAGCACCGCGAGGTTCCGGCCCGGGGTAACCGGCAGGCGCAGCGAAGGAACCGGCACGTCCAGGATGGCAACTTCGCTTGTCTGCAGCCCCGTGCGGTCGTAAGCGGAGAGATTGGCCCCGCCGGCCACGCTTTCCAGATTCACGTGCATCTCTATCAGCGACTGATCGAGTATCGAGCCGACGCCGAAAAGAAGCTCCACGTCTATAATGCCCAGACCGCGGACCTCCATGTAATGTTTGATGTTCTTAGGAGAGTTACCCATCAGCATATAGCCGATCCGGCGTTTTATCTCCACGATATCGTCGGCGATAAGGATATGTCCGCGTTTGAGCAGCTCCAGCGCGCATTCCGACTTCCCCACCCCGGAATCGCCCTGGATAAGCACGCCCAGGCCGTACACGCTGACCAGTACGCCGTGCGCGTACGTAATGGCGGCCAGCTTGTCATCCAGAAAAATGGTGAGCTCGCGGATGAAAGAGGAGGTGTCAAAACTGGTGACCAGCAGAGGGATCTTCGCTTTACGGCAGGCTTCCTTGATGACGGGCAGAGGCTTCAGACCGCCGGTTACGATCATGCAGGGAATGTCGGCGAACGAAGTCATTTTATGAAGGTTGGTTTTGACTTTTTTGCCGTCTTCCTTTACGCAGTAGGCGTATTCACCCTGGCCTATGATCTGAATGCGCTCCGAGCGGAACTGTTCCAGATGTCCGGCGATGGCCAGGCCAGGGCGGTTTATCTCGCTGACCGTGATCTTGCCCAGGAGGTTCCTGGCCCCGACCGCCACCTTGAGCCCCAGGATCTTGCCCCGGGACCTGAGGAGCTCCCTTACCGTTATCGATTTGGCGCTGGTATGCGTTTCCGGCATTATTTCTTCACTGGCAGCAGCAGCCCGTAGGTGCTGTCCAGGCGTTTAAAGACCACCTGCACCTGTTTGGCGTCCTTCTCCAGGAACATCCAGAAGTTGTAGCCCATTTTTTCCATCTCTTTAACGGCTTCTTCCCTGTTCATAGGCTTTATCGGGACATCCTTAACCACGGAAAAAACGGCCTGCGGGCCCATAAGGGTGGAGAACTCGCTCATTTCAAAGCCGGAGAGGCCGCGGTGTTCCGAGAATTTTTCCTTGTATTTTTTGACCTGGGACTCCATCTTGGTCATGGCCTTGTCTATGGCGGGGTACAATTCGTCGGACTCCGCCGCGGCTTTCATGGTCTGATGGCCGGCGTGCGCGATGACTTCGGCGCTGTATATTTTCTTTTCGACGCTGACGATGACCTGCGCCCAGACGATATTGTCCACGAACTCCGTCAGTTTGGTCAGCCTGGCTTCTATAAAATCCTTGATCGGCTGATTAAGCTTGATCTTCCTGGCCACTAAGTGTATTTTCATTTTTTCCTCCGGAAACTTTGCCGCGCCGGCCCCTGCGCAACACGGCAAAAAACAGCCTTGAACGGCTGGCGCCTTTTAAAACGCCGGAGCCGGGCCTTTATTTATATATATTTAATCACTTTACACCGGCCTTTTCAATCTAAAAAAATAGTATTATCATAATCGGAACCGCCCCCTTATGCTGATAGAAGCTTTTAACCTTGGAAAAATATATCCCTCCTCCGGCTGGCTTTCACCGTTCGGAAAAGACGGATCGGGAACCCCCGCCCTGTCCGGCGTGGATCTCAGACTGTCTCCCGGAACCATAACGGGCCTTACCGGACCGAACGGGGCCGGTAAAAGCACGCTTTTACGCATCCTGTCGGGGCGCCTCACGCCCGATACCGGAACCATAGCGCTGGACGGCAGGGAAGCGGACGATGCCGCCCTCAGATCCGCGGCCGCTCTGGCGGAAACCGGGACCAGAAACTTCTACCCGCGCCTCAGCGCCGTGGACAATCTGTATTTTTTCGGCGCGCTCCACGGTCTTTCCCGCGCGGAGGTCCGGGAACGCACGGACACGCTCAGGGAACCGCTGGGTATCGGGAGGGACGACCTGGAAAAGCGCGTTGACGCGCTGAGCGAAGGGGCGGCGCAGAAATTATCCCTCGCGCGCGCCCTCCTGCGCCGGGCATCGGCGCTTCTCCTGGACGAACCCGCCAGGAACCTGGATCTGCGGTCTGCGGCCGGTTTCTCGGCTTTGATACAAGAGCTGGCGGCCAAAGAGGGCCTGGCCGTGCTCTATGCCGCCCACAATCCGGAAGAACTGGCGAAAGTGTGCCGCCGGGTGGTGGTGATAGAGAATGGAAAAATTAAAGGGTGACGGGTATGTATTCAGTAAACCCGTCATCCCGGCGATCTGTTGGCCGGGATCCATTGAATAAAGATTTATGGATTCCCGCTAAAAGCACGCGGGAATGACGGGTTTACTGAATATCTACGGTAAAGAGAGATCCAATGATACTGCAAATTCTGGCTTTCCTGCGGAAAGATTTTCTGATCGAGAAAAGTTACAAGCTCTCGTTCGTCCTGGGCGCCGCGTCAACTTTCACCGGAATGGCCGTTTTCTTTTTCATAGACAAGCTTTTCGGCCGCGTTATGACCCCCTATCTGGCCGAATACGGAACCGGCTATTTCCCCTACGTGTTCACGGCGGCGGCTTTTTTCGGTTATATCGGCACGGGAGCGGGCTCTTACGCCGAGCGGCTGCGCGCCGAGCAGCTGCAAGGAACCCTGGAAGCGTCGCTGGCCGCGCCGGTTTCGCCGGCCGTTTTCCTTACGGCGCTCACGGCCTGGAATTTTATTTTCGCCACTTTTGAGCTGGCCGTTTACGCGCTGGCCGGCATCTTCATTTTCAAACTGGATCTCTCCAACGCCAATGTCCCGGCTCTTGCGGCGGTTTTTTTCCTCTCAGCCCTTTCTTTCGCGTCCCTCGGGATCTTTTCCTCCTGTTTTATCCTGCTGTTCAAGCGCGGCAATCCGGCGGCCTGGGTGCTTAATAATTTCGAGGGGCTGCTGGGAGGGGTGTATTTTCCGGTCGCGGTTCTGCCCCTGTGGCTCCAATGGTTCTCAAAGCTGCTGCCGGTCACATATTCCATCCGGGCGCTGCAACTGGCGCTGCATAAAGGCGCGGGCTTCGCGGAATTGAAAGTGGAATTAATAGCTCTGGCCCTGTTCGCCCTGACGCTGGCCCCGCTGAGCGCAGCGGCTTTCGGCGCCGCTCTGAAAAAATCCAGAAAAGACGGCACGCTGGGACAGTATTAGCCTTAAATCCCATAGGGATTTAAGGCAAGGATAAAGGCTAAAGGATTAAGGATGAAGGGCTGCAAAAATCCAACAACGAGCATTCCCTATCTGCCTTTAGCCTTAGTCCTTTGCGGTCAGGACATAGTACGCGCTTAACGGGGCGGCGGCGGAGAAGTAAATGTTTTCCGCGTCTTCACGGATCTTCGACGGGACTATCTCCCTCCAGCCTTTTCCGTCCAGATAGAGGAACGAATAAGTCTTTCCTTCCGCGCCGCTCTTCTTCACCTTGAACTCGAACGCGATGTTTCCCTGGATCTCGCCGGGACCCGGAGGGAACTGCCAGGCTTTCAGCGGCCTGGCGCCCGCGGGCAGACTGGACGCCAATGCCGGCGGAAGCTCGCCTCCGGTCAGGGAGAGGCTGACTGCGGCCTGGCCGCGGACGAGAGTTCTGAATGAAAAAGCGTAAAGATCCGAACCAGCGGAAACAGCCTTTATCCCGTATTGCACGCCGCGCTGGGAAATCATCAGCGCTTTTGAGGAAACGTCGTAGGAAATCACGCCCGCATTGCGCATTTCCATGACCGGGGCCACCGCGCCTTTAACGGCCCTGGCCGGTGCCGCGCCGCCCCCGAACCTGACATTCAGGGAAAACCTGTGGGAATTCCCCAGATCCCCGAAGGGACTGAAAGCGTAATCGAAAGAGAAGCGGCTGAAAGAGATCCCCGCCCCGGCCGAGAAACCAGACCAGGGCCCCAGTTCGTTGCCGTAAAGCCGGTATTTATATCCCGTCCTCAGCGCCAGCATACTGGTCAGGGGATATTCCGCGCCCAGGATAAAGGAAGGATAATTGTCTATCGGCTTGTCGGCCTCCAACGCTATAAGCGCCCCCGAATCCGGCAGACGGCGGCTTACCCCGGCCTTGAAGATCAGCGGAAGATCATAGCGCTTGGAAATAAACTTCACCCCCGGGCCGATGTTCTGGACCGAGAAACCTCCTGTCCAGAGATCTCCCCGCCAGGTAAAATCCTTCAGAACGCCGAGATCCAGGGCGAACGAACTGCCGGACTTGTCGTCTATGCTCTGGCGTATCACTTTCAGCGCTCCGCCGAGACTCAGATCCCTCCCGGTTTTCCAGCCGTAACCGGCCGAAAAAGCGAGATCGTAAGCCCCGAACTTCCCCTCCACCGGCGAGATGGGCGCGAGCGGATCGCTTTCGTTCAGCCCGCTCCTTCGCTCCAGGTCTTTCGGCACGTAAAAATAATCTAGGCCCAGGCCCCAGACCCCGGAACGGAGTTCGCGCGACTTCAGGAATTTTATACCCTCGGCCGGAGAAGTGTAAAACAGAAATTCCTGACCCAGGCCCTGAAAATAATCGTTATGGAACAAGCCCAGGTTTCGTTCCCCCCCCAGGGCCGCGAGCCCGGCCGGATTCCAGTAAATGGCGTAAGGATCGCGCGCGACCCCCGTAAACGCCCCGCCCATGGCCACGGCGCGGGCGCCCACGCCCAGCTTAAGGAACGTGGCCGAAGTGGTGCCGGCGGAAGGGTAGATCTTCGCAGCGTAGACAAGGGATGAGGGATGAGGGATGAGGGCAAAGATCAGGAAAATAAAGAGCCGCGACCCGAAAATTTTTTTTGGGTTTCGCCCGCATTTTTTTAACCAAAAAATATTCCTCATAACATTATCTCCCTCATCCCTCATCCCTCATCCCTCATCCCTCATCCCTCATCCCTCATCCCTCATCCCTCATCCCTCATCCCTCATCCCTCATCCCTCATCCCTCATCCCTCATCCCTCATCCCTCATCCCTCATCCCTCATCCCTCATCCCTTCCTCAATGTATTATCGCCAGCTTCTTGATGACTGTTTTTGAGCCGGAGGCGCTCTCGGCGGTTACCTTGTAAATGTACACCCCGCTGGCGATATTTGCGATATTCCAGGCGATCTCGGACGTGTCGCCGGCCGCGCAATTTATTTTTTCGAACTCGGCTACTTTTTCCGCAGCCACATTATAGACATCCACTGTTACGCGGGCCTTTTCCGAGACCCTGAATTTGAAAGTCAGAATGCCGCCTTTGGCGGGATTCGGATAAGTATAAACTTCATTCCCATTGAGAAGTTCTCCCGACGGCACATACTCCATGATGGCGGCGGTGGAAAAGCGGAGCACCTCCGCGCTCACTTTTTTGGCCTCCAGATCCGGCTTCGATCTGTCTACCATCCGCCAGGCCCCGTCGTTCAGCATATAGATCCTCAGATTCTCCTGAACCATGCCGGCCACGGCGTCGTCGTTATACGGCAGGGTGATTACGGCGGGATTGGAAAGTTTGGTGGTATCAAGCTTCAGACGGACACCGTAGATCAGCCCGCTGGCGTTGGCCTGGGTGTTGGCTTTAACCCTGAGAAGCGGCCGATAGGTGCCGGGCTCAAGTCTGGAGAACAGCAGATGGTCGTTCTGCGAAGCGGCATGAGGAGGAATATCGACCCTGGCCCCGTCCGGCAGCCTGACGGACGCGCCCTGCGAAGCGTCAAAGAACCGCCAGTTGTCCGCCGAGATGCCGTACACCTCGTTTGAAAGAGGCGAATTATTGCTGCTGTCGAAAGCGGCCGCCGAATAATAGAACCTGATATTGGTCACGGCGGCGTTATCGATGTAACTTCTTACGCCCCTGGCAACCTCGGCATAGGGCGCGGTTGAAACATAAGCTGAATTCTGGAGACGCCGGTAAATTTTATACCCGTAAACGTCATCGGCCCCGGCGCCGTCGTCCGGAGAGAGCGTCCAGTTAAGCGTGAGACTGCCGCCGGCGTCGCCAAGAGTATCCGTCACCGACAATCCCTCCGGCGGCAGCGGCGGGACAGAATCTATCGTGGCCCAGGTCATCGTCGCATTGGACACCTGGCTGAGATTCGACGCGAAATCGGCCGTTTTTACCGCGAAATAATAGGTGACTCCGCCGAAAAGACCGTCGATCTCTTCGGTATGATAATCTCCGGCCGGGCCGTCCACCGCCCGTGTGCTGGCGCGCAGTTCGGCCCCGTTAAAATTATTCCAGTCATAACCCGGAACGGACGTGTATTTCACCACATAGTACGAAGCCGTGCCCACATCACCATCGTTACCAGGCGCGGTCCAGGAAAGCAGCGCCGTCCCGGCGTCGAACCCCGGCTCCGCGGCCAGGTCGCTTATCGCGGCCGGCGGAGTGTTGTCCCCCGTATCATTTACGGCGCAAGCCTGGGCAAGATTCGAATTTTCGGACTCCCGGTAACCGTCAAAAGCCCGCACCGCATAAGTGACCGTTGTGCCGGTGACGGCCGAGGCATCGACGCAGGTCGCCGCGCTGGAGCTGACCGAGAGAACCTCCACAAATCCCGCGCCCGCGTCCCTGTAGATCCTGTACCCGGTTATGCCGGCGGATCCGGACGCCGTCCAGTTCAGCCTTACATTATTGCCGGAATCGTTCGGGACATCCGCCGCCGTAAGCCCCGATGGGGCGGAGGGGGCCGCATTTATCCTGACGGTTAAAAGCGCCGTATTGTCGGAGCCGGAAACAGGGTTTTCAAGCGCGGTAAGCCTCAAAGTGTAGATCCCGTTTGAAAGCTCCGCTGTGTCCCAGTCAGCCAGCACCGCGTTTTCAACGGCCTGGGCCGAGCTGCTTGAAACCACGTTGTGCCACACGGCGGGTTCCTCCCCGCTGCCGTATTCAAGGGCGTAGCCGGTCAAGTTCGGGTTTACGACATAACCTTTGACGGAAACAGTGCCGCTCACGATTCCGTACGCCGGCGGACTTGAAATGGAAACCGTCTTGGCCGTCTTATAGGCCATGAGCTTTCCGCCGGCCGTGGCGACAACCACCAGGCCGTTGGAGATGCCGGGGGAGGAATAGACCGGGCTTGAAAAAGCCACGTTCGCAATAAGATCGACCGAAACCGCGGAGGACGTGAAAGCGACAAGGCTGCCGTCAATAGTGCCGGCGTATATTATCTCGTTGGCCATAGCCGGCGAGGACAGGATGCCGAGAGCGGAAACGGCGCCCAGGGTTGGCGAGCTGGGCCAGACATACGGAGGCGCCTGACCGGTCTGTCCGCTGTCCAGCGCAGCGGTATCCAGCGCGTAAAATCTGTTTACCGTCGCTCCCGCCGAAAAATACAGCCGTCCTTTCGCCGCCACCGGCGAGCCCGTCTGCTCCCAGGAAGCGTCCTCGTCAAAGGGCCCGACATTGGAATTGAGCAGCGCTCCGTTACCGGCGTTGAAAGCCAGGGGCTTTTTCTCGTCATGGCCCGGCAGCGCGTATACTATTCCGCTTGAAACCGCCAAGGCGTTCATGCCGTAGCTTCCGCCCATGGTCTGATAAGACCACGGCAGGGAAAAAGTATTCTTATTGAGCGCGTAGATCCTGCCGTCATTGGCCCCGAAATAAACCAGCGCCCCGTCCGTGGAGGGCGCGGAGTCCACCGGCTGGTCCGCCGGCTGTTCAAATAGCAGCTCTCCCGTGGAAACTCTGAAAACCTTTAATTTCTTTTCCGGGGAACCAACACCCACAAAAACTTTCCCGTCCAGCACCAGCGGCGAAGAGACGGAAGAGGCGCCCAGACCGGCCCGCCACAGAAACTCTCCGGTCGTCCGGTTTAAAGCGTAAAGATAACCGTCCAGGGACGGTACAAAAAGCGCGTCCCCCGCCGCGGACGGCGCGGCGTCCACCCAGCCACCGGTCGGATACCGCCACAACAACGCGCCGGTTCTGGCGTTAAGGGCGTAAACATTCTTGTCCCTGGCACCGAAGTAAACGATATCCTCAAAGATCACCGGGCTGGAGACGATCTCGCCCCCGGCCTGGAAAGGCGTCCACGCCTCGGTAAGCGGCGGATAGGCCTGCTCGGAGGCATAGCCGGTGCGCGCCGCATTCCCCCTGAACATAGGCCAGTCCGCCGCGGACAGGAGGGATGAGGGATGAGGGATGAGGGATGAAAGGAAGAGAAAAAGCGTAAGCGTTTTCTTCGCCAAACCTGTTTGCTGTTTTTTTACCACTGTTGTCAGAATTCTGACTATTTCATCACATTCCTTAAGCAACTGATCAATACCCTCTTTTCCGGAAGCCGGGAAACTTTCAGATATTATCCTGAGCCAATAATGGGACTCGCGCGCCTCTTTTCGTGCGATATTGGCGCTATGTGTAAAATCTGATTTGGACAAGCCGGCCACCGCTTCCTCCCAATTGGCCCCGACAGAAGTCGCGGAACGCATTAACTGTCGTAAAACATCCACAGCAAGACGATCTGAACTCATCCTGCGCGACAAGCCGATAATATCCACGGCAAACTTAAAGAATCTTTCCGCAAGTTCCTCTCTCATAATAGCCTCTCCCTCATCCCTCATCCCTCATCCCTCATCCCTTCTTCCTACGGTCCTATCTTCAGCACGTAGGTCTTTCCGTCGGTGGAACCTACCACCAGGGTCATATTGGCCGTGTCTATAACGATGTCGGCCCTCACGGGCCCTCCGGTGGCCACCGGCCAGCCTGGCCTCAAAACGCCGGTATTGGCGTTAACGGCGTAGATATAACCGTCGTCGCAGCCGAAATAGACATAATCCGCCCCGCCCTGTGGCGTATAAACAGTGTCAGGCAGCCAATTAGGGAAAGACCTGATGGCTCCTCCCGCCTGGAAAGGCCAGCCGGCGGCGCTCAAGCCGGTAGCCGCATTAACTTTATGAAGTCTGCCGGCATCGTCTCCGAAGAATATATACTTTGTCTCCTCCCAGGTCACAAAAGGCGAAGTGTAGATCGGCGCGCCGGCATGATAATCCTTCTCCGGCTCCGTCGCCCCCGCCGGCCAGCCGGCGGGAACATTGCTCAGGTTGGAGGAAATCCTGGCATAGAGCTTCCCGTCCGTGGAAGTAAAATACAGGACATTGTTTGGATCCGCCACGCGCGCGTCCAGGTATGGGGATGATTTTATGGCCGCGCCGGTCTGATAGCTTGTAGGCGAAGTGCCGTCGCCTGTTTTCAGCGCCACCATTTTCCCGTCCTCCAGGCCTATCCATGCGGTATTGACGGTAGCCCTGTTATCTATGGCCATCATCCCGGAGATGGGCGCCGTTATGGCCGAGGCATAGGTCCAGCCGCTGCACGGGGTCCCATCGGCTTTATTCAGGCAGCGGACCGTATTATCGCCGGCGCCAAAATAAAACACGTCCCCGCTGCAACTTACATCGGAACACATAAGGTTGGATCTTATGGGCGCGCCTATGGACTTTTTCCAGGACAGCCCCGCTGAGGAATCATTGTCCCGGATCTTATATACGTCACCGTTGTCATCCGCAAAATACAGGTACAATCCGCCGGCTTCCACCACCGGCATCGGACTTGTCCTTATCGGCGAGAGCGTGTCGGTCGGATAGGCCCATTTAATGGTTCCGTCTTTTTTAACCGCCCTTAAATATCCGTCGGTCGACGTCATATAGACGGCTGAACTTACCGTGGGGCTGGTGTCGCCGTCATAGGTGTAATACCCAGCCATGGCCTCCACTACCGTATTTGTCGGCGGCGCGTACGGCCAGGTTGTGCCCTCCGGCGGCAGGGCGGGGGCGATTATGGTGATCGACGAGGTCTCCACCTGAGCGGAAGGAGTAAACTCCTCCGGCTGGTCGCTGGGGCCGTCCCTTACGGTCAGGGTCGGAAGGGAATTGAAACTCACCCTGAACACGTTGTCGGGGAACCGCGCGGAAGCGTTCTGGGTGCTCTCAAATACCACATAGAATGTGCGGGTTGAGGCGGCGGGGATGGATGCGGAAAGCAGATCGGGAGCAAGCACGGTCAGCGTGGACACACCATTCACATCCAATGAAATTAACGACATGGGAATATAAGCGATAGTGCTGACATCTATACCCGATTCGTAGCGGCCGTATATACCGGTGCTGGTGGAGTCCCTTACCAGCATAATGGCGTTGAAAAGGTTCTTCGCCATGACCGTGTCGAGGGGAGCCGACACGGAATTCAGCACCTTGAATGTAACAGTCGTTATTTCCAGGCTGTTGAAACCGGCCGGGCTGTTGTTGGAGATCTCCAGCTTGACGGCGCTGTCGCGTGAGGCGTTGTTCATCCACAGCGGCGCGGAGGTGCTTGCGGTGACCGAATGCACGCTGGCGTCGTAGGTGACCGTCCCCAGGATTATCTGCGGCGCCGCTTTTGTACCGGTATCGGTGTTAAAAGTCACCCGGTATGTGGCGCCGGCCGCCAGCGGATAACCGTCCTGGTCGTTAAACGACAAACCTGTCTGTACCGTAGTCTGCTGGGCAAGGGAAGCCAGGTTGAAGCCGATGTCGGCCAGCCGATAAGTGTGCGGAGAGCGCGTGTCCGGGTTTCCGCCGGTTCGCCCGAAGATAATACTGTTCGCGGTGCCGGTACTTGAATCAGACCCTATAGTCATGCTGATAGGGAATTTTCTGGCCAGGAACTGCGGAACTCCCGTGTTAAGCGGATAGGCAAGAGTATTGGCCGGCGCCGGGACGGGATTATTGTTCCTGGAGCCCAGGGTGGCCGCGGCCGACGCCGCGAAGTCGGCCGAATTGCTGTCCGTATCGGCCCCCTCGCCGGGCTGCCTGATTATAGAGTTAACGGCGCCGGCCGGAGCATAGTTCCCTACGGAGGTCGTTTCTCCGATGTAATTGTATCTGGAATAACTGGCGCCGGACTGCCAGGTGACCTCGTCTTCCACCGATCCGGCCGGATCTTCCAGCGTCAGGAAATCCCCGGCGCCGTTCAGGCCGGCCGGGCCGAAAACGTAAGCGAAAGACAGGCCGTCATCGCTTACTGACGAGAAATCCAGCAAAGCGTAATTCCGGGGATAGATCTTTTTTGTGAATCTGAACCTGAGACCATTGGCCGAAGCGTATGAATTTCTGAGAGCGTAGCCGGTCAGGGTCCGCGTGGAAGTAAGCGAGGTGTTATAGAGCTCTATGAACTGCCCGTTCAGCGCGCCGTAGGACACCTCGTTTATTTTAAACGTGTCCGTAGCGCGGTAATTGACGTAGTTTTTTGTCGGCGTCGGGTCTATCTCAAGGAAAGCCGGGTTCCCGTCGGTGATCCTGGCGAAAGACTGGCCCTCCGAGAGAACTCCCGGCCCCGGCCACTGAACCTGGTCCACCAGGCGGCCTCCGGCGTCCAGCAGCTCGACATGGTAACTCTCGCCGCCGTTCAGATCCACCGGCAGATTGACGATAGTGAAAGTGGATCCCGCGTTTATCACGTCGCCGGCGCCGCCGGTCCAGACGGTAATGGGCGCGCCGCCCAGGGCGATGCTGCTCTCGACGTAATTCAATTTCCAGCCGAGGAGCGGGGAAGTGCTGGTGGTGTTATTGTAAAGTTCGACCCAGTCGTCGGCCGCGGACGGCCCTGAAGGATATACTTCATTGACATACACAAGCGCCGGCAGAATGAGCTCCGGGTAAACCTCATAGGAGTTCAGCAGCAAGCCGTCGCCTTTGACGAGACGGAGGCAGTAAACGCTCCCGGGGAAGACCCCGTTGTCTTTCAGCGCGAAATCCCATTTTCCGTCCTGGTTCCGCTGGATGCCCGCCACGCTGTTGGTGGAATTATTCAATTCCTCGTAGGTCTGGTTGACTACGGTATGAGCTCCGTGCTGGGGATCTTCGGCGTTGGCGGTCAAAGCGGTGTTATCCGCGGGGGCGTTGTCTTTGAAAGCGATGACGGTAGCGCTGGTAACATCCGTATAATCGGCGGGCACGCCCCCGCTGGGCGCATCGCAGGTTCCGTCTCCTTTGCCGGCGACCTGGAGCCTAAAGTCCTGGGCGTCGACGGGGAGATCCACCTGGTTAGTGTGCAGCAGCGCCCTGAGCCTGAATGCCGCGCCCGCGGAGGGGAGGGGAGCCAGCGTGTCCTGCGCGGCCAGCGGAACCCCCACATCCGTCGTGTCGGTATTATTAAAGAACCGGTAGGCGGACTGGGAGAATGTGGTGGAGGGCGCGGCCGCCCAGAAAGCGAATGAAAAACCGCCCACGGTAGTTGAAGCCAGGCTGGTATCAAGCGCCGCGCCGCCGTCGGCATTCGACCAGGTAAAAGCCGGCACGGAGGTCATCAGCAGACGCTTGGCAAACAGGCGGCCGGTTCCGGAGGCGCCGTCGGCCACTGTAAATATAAGCCGATCCTTGTTAACCGGATCCTGCTGAATATCATACCTTACCTGCGGGTTGGCAAAAAGCGGCGTCGGAGTCCCGTCGGGATTTCCAAGCGTGGGAGCGCCGGTAGTGCCGTAATACCAGCCTATATTGGTGGCGGACGCGTCGTTATAAGTCACCAGCCAGCGCGTAGTCACGCCTGACGTAAGCCAGCCCGCCGCCACCAGCTTGCTTCCCGCGACCGGGAGCGCGCAGGTGGCGTCAACGTCGTTGTTATTGCTCCAGGCAGAACCCGACCAGTAACCGATCTGCATATCGTTGCTGGTGCCGCCGGCGGCATTGCCGATGGACGCAAAGATCATTTCATTGCTGTTCGGGTTGGCCGCGAGATCCAGATTGGTGGCGTCATTGTCGAAAGTGGGCGGAGAGTAGCGCGTACCCCAGGCGTGCAACGGTGTCCCGCCGGTCCAGGCCGCGGTCGCAACTCTTACGCCGTTGGTACCGTTATTCCCGGCCGAGTTCGCCCAGACCACCATCAGATCCCCGGAGAGGGATTCGAACTCCACGTCAAAGTCGTCCACATCCTGCGCGACGGCCACCACCTCAAGCGAAGTTTCAAGCGCCGCCGAGGGCTCATTCTCCCAGGCGGTTCCGTTCCAGACCATCGCGGACAGATCCGAAGCGTCGTCAGCCCAGATGGCCGCGATGGTACCCGAAGAAGCCCGGCGGTCGGAGGCCATCTTCACCCACTGCACCACCCCGGAGGTTCTGACCGGATCCAGGTTGTTGTTGGCTGACCAATTCCCGGAACCGCAATCCGCGCTTCCGGGTTTGATCCGGTAGCCGAGTTCATCGGTATTGGCGGCGTCCCGAGAATACAGCACCATAACATCCCCGGTATTGGTCTCGTAAGCGATGTCGAAACGCCGCGTAAGTTCGGAGCCGCCCACCGTTTGCGTCCACTCTTCGCTCCAGTTAGCCCCGTCGGTGCACAGCATATGCAGCGTTCCGTCCTTGACATAACCGGCCACAGCCTCCTGTTTGTCGGAAAGAGGATTGGTCTTGATCACGAACAGGGATCCCGCCGCCCCCGAAACGGTATTCTGCACGGCGCTGAAATTGTTGCCGGCGCTGTAGTAATTGCGGAACTGCGGCATGGTATTGCCCGCCTGGCCGTAGAAGATCACGCCGTCCCCCCCGGAGTGCACCACGGGCAGCGCTTTGGTTTTTACAAACCCCAGGTTCACCCAGTCGGTAAAACCGCCGTTATTGTGCTGCGCCCGCACCCGGAAGTAATAATAGGTGTCGATGTTCAGGCTGCTGAACGTGGCGCCGGGGCCGGAAGCCGGTGCTGTTGTGAAAGTCACCTGGTCGGAAGCGCCGACATTAAAGTCATAGGCCGTGGAGACCTGCACGGTGTAGAGAGTGGCGCCAAGCGGGTTAGAGTTATTGTCCCAACTGACTGAAAAACCGTTATCCGCCACCGCGCTGAAAGTGGAGACGGATGACCGCGGCAAATTGGCCAGCGTTGAGGCGGCTGGATAGGCTGACCAGGAACTTGAGTTGGCATTGCCGTTGGCCCGCACGAAAAGATAATAGGTCGTATTCGGGGCCAGAGCGGGATCGAAGACGGAGGCGCTGACGGCAAATTTTCCGAACGTCGTGCTGGACGCATAAATCGGAGAAGGCGGGTTAGACGGATTGACGGAGGCGGCAAGAATATACCCCGTAGCTTCGTTAACCAGCTGCCAGCTTGCGGAGATAGAGTTTGTATCGGCGCCGGTTATGGATTCTATTACCGGCGCGGGCATTGTCAGCGTCCTCGTGGAGCCCAGAGCGGCGTAGTCCGTGTAAATGCCGTTATGGTTTACGGCCCGGACCTGGAAATAATAGACCGTATTGATGCTTAGATTTGTGAAAGCGTATGCCGGGCCCGAAGCCGGGGCCGTTGAAGCCGTAACCTGGTCGGCCGCCCCGGAGTTGAAGTCCTGGGCGGTGGAAACCTGCACCGTATATGTTGTTCCGGGCAAAGGATTTGAATTCCCGCTCCAGGCGGCCGTAAAGCCCGTCGCGGACGCGGCGCTGAAAGTGGAAACGGCGGTCAGCGGGATGTTGGCCCAGGTGGCTGTTCCCTGAACCGTTGTGTAGGCGGTGGGAACGCCATTGTTGTTAAGACCGGAGACCTGGAAATATACGGTGGTGTTGGGATTCAGTCCCGAGGAACTGAGCGCCAGGTTATATGTGTCCGACGCGGTCACCACCGCCCCGGCGGGACTTGAAGGATCCGGCGCCGTTGAGGCCAGAACGCGGTATAGCGTGGTATTCAGCGGATTGCCGTTTTCCAGCCAGTTGAATTGTATGGCGCCTGCGCCGACGCCGGTGAAATTATTGAAAACCGGCGGCCTGGTCAAAGTCGAGGTTCCCTGAGCCACGGTATAGCCGGTGAGAATATTGTTCCTGTTGAGCGCGGCTATCCGGAAATAGTAGGTGGCGTTGACGTCAAGCCCCGCCGAGCTCAGATAAACATTGTAGGTGTCCGAACTTGTCACCGCCGCCCCGGCCGGCGCGGAGGGATCCGGCGCGGTCGAGGCCAGAACGCGGTAAAGCGTGGTTGCCGCCGGATTGCCGTTCGGCGACCAGTTCGCCTGCATGGAACCGGAACTTATATCGGTGAAACCGGTAAAAGACGGGACGGCGGCCCAGGTCGAGGTTCCCTGGGCGACGGTATAGGCGGTCGGGACAGCGTTATTATTTAGCCCGGCAACGCGGAAATAACAGGTGGTGTTCGCGTTAAGCCCGGAGGAACTTAGGGCCAGGCTATACGTGTCCGACGTCGTCACCACCGCGCCGCCTGGGTTTGAGGGATCCAGCGCGGTCGAAGCCAGCACGCGGTAAAGCGTGGTATTCAGCGGATTGCCGTTATTTGACCAGTTGAACTGGATGGCCCCGGCCGCGACATTGGTGAAGTTGGTGAAGACCGGCGCATTGGCCAGCAGAGTCGAGGTTCCTGGATAGGCGGACCATTCGCTTACCGACCCCGGACCATTGGCGCGCACAAAAAGATAATACGTGGCGTTCGCGCTCAAAGCCGGATTAAAGACCGAAGCGCTGAGATTTCCCACCGTCGTGCTGGAAGCGTCTATAGAAGAAGGCGGGTTAGCCGGATTGGCGGAGGCGGCCAAAGTATAGCCGGTGGCTCCGGTCACCAGCGACCAGTTAGCCGTCATAGAGGTCACATAAACGCCGGTTATGGAACCGATTATCGGAGCCCCGATCCCTCCTATGGGCAGGGTCGTTTCAGTATCCGGCGGGGAAGTATAAGAGGTTATGACGCCATTGTTGTTTACGGCCGCCGCCTGAAAATAGTAGGCCTTATTGGCGGCAAGGCCTGAGGAACTCAGATAGACATTGTAAGTGACGGAAGCGGTGACCACGGCGCCGGCCGGCGCGGAGGGATCGGGCGCCGTGGAAGCCAGCACGCTATAGCGTGTCCCAGAAGCATTGCCCGTCGCTGACCAGTTGTAGATTATCGCGGCGGGCGTTATCCCGGTGAAATACCGGCCCGTCGGCATATTGGCCAGAGTGGAAGTTCCCCGCGCCGCGGTATAGCTTGTAGGAACATAATTCCTGTTAAGTCCGGCGACGCGGAAGTAGTAAGTCGTGTTGGCGTTCAGCCCGGAAGAGATCAAAGCCAGGTTATACGTGTCCGAAGCGGTAACCACCGCGCCGCCCGGGTTTGACGGATCCGGCGCGGTCGAAGCCAGAACGCGGTAAAGCGTCGTATCCAGCGGATTGCCGTTATTCGACCAGTTTAATTGCATTGCGTCCGCGGTTAAGCCGGTGAAGTTGATGAAAACAGGAGCATTGGCCAGCAAAGTAGCCGTGCCCTGGATCACGGTATAGCCGCTCGGGACGCTGTTTCTGTTAACCGCGGCGGCCTGGAAATAGTAAGTGGTGTTTGCGCTCAGGCCCGAGGAACTGAGCGCCAGGTTATACGTATCCGACGTAGTCACCACCGCGCCGCCCGGGCTTGACGGATCCGGCGCGGTCGAAGCCAGAACGCGGTAGAGCGTCGTATCCGGCGGATTGCCGTTGTTCGACCAGTTGAACTGGATGACCCCGGCGGCGACATTTGTGAAGTTGGAGAATACCGGCGTATTGGCCCAGGTTGAGGTTCCCTGGACCGCTGTATAGCCGGTTAGCACGCTATTGCTGTTCATAGCTGCGGCCCGGAAATAGTAAGTGGTGTTCGCGCTCAACCCGGAAGAACTTAAGGCCAGATTATATGTGTCCGACGTAGTGACAACAGCCCCGCCAGGGTTTGAGGGATCCGGCGCGGTAGAAGCCAGAATGCGGTAGAGCGTCGTATCCGGCGGATTGCCGTTATTCGACCAGTTGAACTGTATGGCTCCGGCGGCAACGTTGGTGAAATTAGTGAAAACAGGCGCATTAGCCCAGGTTGAGGTGCCCTGGGCGGTTGTATAACCTGTGGCAATGCCATTTTTGTTTATACCCGCGGCCTGGAAATAGTAAGTGGCGTTCGCGTTCAGCCCGGAGGAACTTAAGGCCAGATTATACGTGTCCGACGCCGTCACCACCGCGCCGCCCGGATTTGACGGATCAGGAGCGGTTGAAGCCAGAACGCGGTAAAGCGTCGTGTTCAGCGGATTGCCGTTATTCGACCAGTTGAACTGGATAGTATTCGCGCTCACATTGGTGAAGTTGGCGAACACCGGCGCGAAAGCCACCAGAGTCGCCGTCCCCTGGGCCGCGGTATAGGCCGTGGGGACGCTGTTATTGTTAAGTCCGGCCACGCGGAAATAATACGTGGTATCTGCATTAAGCCCGGCGGAACTGAAATAAACATTGTAGGTGTTCGAGGTGGTCACCACCGCGCCGGCCGGATCCAGGGGATCGGGCGCCGTAGAAACGGCAACGCGGTAGAGTGTGCCCGGATAAGGATTGCCGTTGGCCGACCAGTTGAACTGTATAGCCCCGGCCCCCACATCGGTAAAATTGGTGAATACGGGCGCGTTCTCCAGCAGAGTGGAAGTCCCCGGATACGCCGACCAGGAGCTGGACGCTTTGGAATCATGGCTCCGCACGAAAAGATAATAGGTGGTGTTCGCGTCCAAAGCCGGCGTATCCAGGGTGGCGCCTGGATTTTCCGTCGTGCTTGAAGCGTAGACCGGATTGGGCGGATTATCCGGATTTATAGAGGCGGCCAAAGTATAAGCTGTGGCCCCGTCGACCAGAGACCAGGCCGCCGTCAACTGGCGCGCCGCCACGTTGGTGAAAGCGGAGATGACCGGCCGCGCCGGCGCCAGGCTCTCCGTCACCTGAACCCAGGAATCCCCGCTGACTCCGGCCGTGGCTCCGCCCAGGGTAGCGGTCACATTCCTGCCGCTGCCCATGGTAACACCGTTGCCGTCGTCGATATAGGCCCTCACCGCCAGCCTGTCTCCGTTGGAAAGCACGGTAAAGACGGGGAATTTAGCCCAGTTTTGCGCGGCCAGCGTGGTGGTAAGCTCCGCGCGCGGAATAAGAACCGAGGCGATCACGGACTGGAGCGCGCCGGAAGCGTCCGCGCGCAAAAGCTCGGCGGTTATGGTGGCGTTTGCCTGAACAGCGCTCTCCCTGGCCCAGATATTAAAGGTGACATTGCCCGCGATGGTGACCGCGTCCAGGGGATCGGAATACCAGATGACATTCGTTCCCGCCGCGACCCTGGTGAATTGCGTCTCGGCGGTCGGAGGGGTAACTGTCCCCGCCAGGGTATTCTTGGTGTAGGTCGCCACCGCGGCCCCCATGGTTCTTGTCAGATAGCGCTCATCGTCGGCGCCCGGATCGATGGAAGAGACGGTATCCTGAAAATACAGCTTTGTAGCGATCGCCGGCAGCGTAGCGGTCGATTGGGCCGCGCTGTAAGCGGTGAGAATCCCGTTATTATTCAACCCGGCGGCGCGGAAGTAATAAGTGGTCCTGGAAGCCAGGCCGCTTAAGATCAAACTTACGTCGTAGGTCTCCGACATGACAACCAGCGCGCCGGCGGGATTCAAGGGGTCGGACGCCGTCGATGACGCCACGCGGTACAAGGTGCCGGGGTAAGGATTGCCGTTGGCTGACCAGTTGAATTGCATATCGTCCGCGCTCACATTTGTAAATTCGGTAAACACCGGCGGATTGGCCCAGGTTGAGGTTGACTGAACCGGTGTATTAGCGGTGGGGACGCCGTTATTATTAAGTCCGGCCGCGGTGAAGTAATAAGTCGTATTCGCGTTAAGTCCGGAGGAACTCAAGGCCAGATTGTAGGTATCGGAGGCCGTCACCACGGCCCCGCCCGGATTTGAGGGATCCGGCGCGGTCGAAACCAGAACGCGGTACAGCGTGGTATCCAGCGGATTGCCGTTATTCGACCAGTTAAACTGGATGGCCGAGGAGTCGACACCGCTGAAATTGGCGAACACGGGCGCAAAAGCCAGGAGAGTCGAAGTCGCCTCGGCCGCCGCATAATTTGTGGCTATGCCGTTATTGTTAAAGCCGGCTGCGCGGAAATAGTAGGTGGTATTGGCGTTGAGCCCCGAAGAAGTTAAATAAACGTTATAGGTACTGGAAGCGGTGACCACGGCCCCGCCCGGGTTTGAGGGATCCGGCGCGGTCGACGTCAGGACGCGGTACAGCGTGCCCGGATAAGGATTCCCTCCTGCCGACCAGTTGAACCGGATGGCGCCCGCGCCAATATCGGTAAAGCCGGAGAATACCGGTATCCCGGCCAGGCTTGAGGTTGACTGGGCCGCCGTATAGCTGGTGGAAACACCGTTGTTATTAATACCCGCCACCCTGAAATAGTAAGTAGTGTTCGCATTCAGCCCGGAGGAGCTTAAAGCCAGGTTATAGGTATCCGAGGTGGTAACTATCGCGGCGCCGGGATCTAATGGATCCTGCGCGGTGGAAGTAAACACCCGGTAAAGCGTGGTGTTCAGCGCATTGCCGTTGTTAGACCAGTTGAACTGGATGGCGCCCTCCCCCACCCCTGTGAAGCCGGTGAATACGGGCGGAAAGGCCAGCAGGGTAGAGACGCCGGGATAAGCGGCCCATACGCTTGCCGCCCCCGGCCCATTGGCCCGGACGAAAAGGTAATAGGTGGTGTTAGCCGCCAAAGCGGGCTCAAAGACGGAAGCGCTGATACTCTGGTTCCCGACCGTGGTGCTGGAAGCGTCTATCGAAGGCGGGGTGGCGGAATTTACGGAGGCGGCCAAAGTGTAGCCGGTGGCCCCGTCTACCAGCGACCAGTTCGCCGTGATCGAAGTCACATAAACGCCGGTGATCGAACCAATGAGAGGAGCGCCGATCCCGCCCTGGGGAAGCGTCCTGGCCGCGGCCGGCGCGGTGTAAGAAGTGAGAATGCCGTTATTATTTACGGCCGCCGCCCGGAAATAATAATCGGTATCGGAATTCAGGCCGGAAGAACTCAGGTAGACATTGTAGGTGTCCGAGGCCGTCACCACCGCGCCGTCCGGAGAAGAGGGATCCGGGGCCGTGGAGACCAGCACCCTGTAAACTGTTCCCGGAGTATTACCCGCCGAAGACCAGTTAAATTGGATCCTATCCTCCCATACCCCGGTAAAATTCAAGCCCGCGGGCTGGACGGCTAAAGTCGAAGTGCCCCGGACCGCCGTATAAGCGGTGGAAACGCCGTTGTTGTTAAGTCCGGCCGCGATGAAATAGTAAGAAGCATTCGCGTTAAGCCCGGAGGAAATTAAAGCCAGGTTATAGGTGTCCGACGCGGTCACCACCGCGCCGCCGGGGTTCAGCGGGTCGGACGCCGTTGAGGTTAAGACGCGGAACAGCGTACCGGGATAAGGGTTGCCGTTGGCCGACCAGTTAAACTGTATGGCCCCGGCATCCACATCAGTGAAATTAACGAACGCGGGAGCGAAGGCCAGCAGAGTTGAGGTCGATCGCGCGCCCGTATAACTTGTGGCGGCGCCGTTGTTGTTGATGCCCGCCACGCTGAAGTAATAAGTCGTGTTCGCGTTCAGCCCCGAAGAACTTAAAGCAAGCTCATAAGTGTCCGACGCGGTCACCACCGCCCCGACCGGATTTGAGGGATCCGGCGCCGTTGAGGTTAAAACACGGTAAAGCGTGATATCCGGCGGATTGCCGTTATTCGACCAGTTGAACTGTATAACGTTCGCTCCCACATTCGTGAAATTCGTGAACAATGGCGCATTGGCAAGGGTGGACGTTGACTGGGCCGGCGTATAACTTGTGGCTGTGCCGTTGTTATTGATGCCCGCCACACTGAAGTAATAAGTCGTGTTCGCGTTCAGCCCCGAGGAACTTAAGCCAAGATTGTAAGTGTCCGACGTGGTAACCACCGCCCCCCCCGGGTTAAGCGGATCCGGCGCGGTGGAAGAAACTACGCGGTAAAGCGTGGTGTTCAGCGGGTTGCCGTTGTTAGACCAGTTGAATTGGATAACATTCGCTCCCACATTCGTGAAATTCGTGAATACCGGCGCATTGACCCCGGTTGGCGCGCCCTCGACCTCCGTATAGCCTGTGTCAATGCCGATATTGTTAAATCCAGCCACGCGGAAATAGTAAGTGGTGTTGGCCTTGAGGCCGGCGGAGGTAAAGTAGAGATTATATGTGTCGGACGTTGTAAACACCTCGCCATCGGGATTCAGGGGGTCGGGCGCCGTGGAAACCTCCACGCGGTACCGTGTGCCGGGGTAAGCATTGCCGTTGGCCGACCAGTTGAACCGGATAGCCTCGGCGGAAACATCGGTGAAGTTAGTGAACACCGGCATCTTGGCCAGGGTCGAAATCGGCTGGGCCGGCGTGTAACCTGTGAGGATACCGTTATTATTGAGCCCGGCCGCCCGGAAATAGTAAGTGGTATTAGCGTTGAGGCCCGAGGAACTTAAAGACATCTTGTATGTGTCGGACGCGGTCACCACGGCCCCGTCCGGATTTAAAGGATCCGGCGCGGTGGAAGTCAGAACGCGGTAAAGCGTGATATTCAATGGGTTGCCGTTATTCGACCAGTTAAACTGGATAACATTCGCTCCCACATTCGTGAAATTAGTGAACACCGGCGCATTGGCCCAGGTTGAAGTTGACTGGGCTGATATATAGCCGCTGGGAACGCTGTTATTATTGAGTCCGGCTACGCTGAAATAATAAGTCGTATTTGCGTTCAGCCCCGAAGAACTTAGGGCCAGATTGTAGGTGTTGGACGCAGTCACAACCGCCCCGCCGGGATTTGAGGGATCCGGCGCCGTTGAGGTTAAAACACGGTAAAGCGTGGTGTTCAATGGATTGCCGTTGTTCGACCAGTTAAACTGGATAATATTCGCTCCCACATTCGTGAAATTCGTGAACACCGGCACATTGACCCGGGTCGAGGTTGACTGGGCCGACGTATAACTGGTAAGAACAGCGTTATTATTAACCCCCGCCACGCTGAAATAATAAGTGGTATTCGCGTTCAGCCCCGAGGAACTTAGGGCCAGATTGTAGGTGCTGGACGTAGTCACTACCGCCCCGCCGGGATTTGAAGGATCCGGCGCCGTTGAAGTCAGAACGCGGTAAAGCGTGGTGTTCAATGGATTGCCGTTGTTCGACCAGTTAAACTGGATAGCATTCGCTCCCACATTCGTGAAATTCGTAAACACCGGCGCATTGGCCCAGGTGGACGTTGACTGGGCTGACGTATAACTGGTAAGAACAGCGTTATTATTAACCCCCGCCACCCGGAAGTAATAAGTCGTATTCGCGTTCAGCCCCGAGGAACTTAGGGCCAGATTGTAAGTGTTGGACGTAGTCACCACCGCGCTGCCGGGGTTAAGCGGGTCGGGCGCCGTTGACACCAGAACGCGGTAAAGCGTGGTATTCAGGGGATTGCTGTTGTTCGACCAGTTGAACTGGATGGCTCCGGCGGCAACATTAGTGAAGTTGGTAAATACCGGCGCATTGGCCCAGGTCGAGGTTGACTGCGCCGCCGTGTAACTGGTTGCGACACCGTTGTTATTAATACCTGCCACCCTGAAGTAATAAGTCGCATTCGCGTTCAGCCCGGAAGAACTTAAGGCCAGATTGTAGGTGTTAGACGTAGTCACCACCGCCCCGCCGGGATTTGAGGGATCCGGAGCGGTTGACGTCAGGACGCGGTACAGCGTGCCCGGATAAGGATTCCCTCCTGCCGACCAGTTGAACCGGATGTCGCCCGCGCCAATATCGGTAAAGCCGGAGAATACCGGTATCCCGGCCAGGCTTGAGGTTGACTGGGCCGCCGTATAACTGGTGGGAACACCATTGTTATTAATACCCGCCACCCTGAAATAGTAAGTGGTGTTCGCATTCAGCCCGGAGGAGCTTAAAGCCAGGTTATAGGTGTCCGAGGTGGTAACTATCGCGGCGCCGGGATCTAATGGATCCTGCGCGGTGGAAGTAAACACCCGGTAAAGAGTGGTGTTCAGCGCATTGCCGTTGTTAGACCAGTTGAACCGGATGGCCGCGGCGCCCACATTGGTAAAGTTGGCAAACACGGGCGAAAAGGCCAGCAAAGTTGAAGTTGACTGGGCCGATGTGTAACTTGTGAGGACGGCGTTATTATTAACCCCGGCCACCCTGAAGTAATAAGTCGTGTTCGCGTTCAGCCCGGAAGAACTTAAGGACAGATTGTAGGTGTTGGACGTCGTCACCACGGCTCCGCCGGGATTTGCGGGATCGGGCGCGGTGGAAGTCAGAACGCGGTAAAGCGTGGTATTCAGAGGATTTGCGTTGTTCGACCAGTTGAACTGGATGGCGCCGGCGCCCACATTCGTGAAATCAGCGAACACCGGTATATTGGCCCAGGTCGAGGTTGACTGCGCCGCGGTATAACTGGTGGAGATACCGTTATTGTTAACGCCAGCCACCCGAAAATAGTAAGTGGTGTTGCCGTTTAGCCCGGAAGAACTTAAGAACAGATTATAAGTGTCGGATGAAGTTACCACCGCAAGGCCGGGATTAAGCGGATCCGGCGCGGTGGAAGTAAACACCCGGTAAAGCGTGGTATTCAGCGCATTGCCGTTGTTAGACCAGTTGAACCGGATGGCCCCGGCGCCCACATTGGTAAAGTTGGTAAACACGGGCGAAAAGGCCAGCAAAGTTGAAGTTGACTGGGCCGACGTATAACTGGTGGGAACAGCGTTGTTGTTAATCCCGGCCACCCTGAAGTAATAAGTCGTATTCGCAGTCAATCCGGAAGAGCTTAAGGACAGATTGTATGTGTTGGACGTCGTCACCACGGCTCCGCCTGGGTTTGAGGGATCCGGCGCGGTGGAAGTCAGAACGCGGTAAAGAGTGGTATTCAGGGGATTTGCGTTGTTCGACCAGTTGAACTGGATGGCTGAAGAACCGACACCTGTGAAATTGGTGAATACAGGCATATTGGCCCAGGTCGAGGTTGACTGGGCTGACGTATAACTGGTTGTAATACCGTTATTATTGATGCCCGCCACCCTGAAATAATAAGTCGTGTTCGCGTTCAGACCCGAGGAGCTCAAGTAAATGTTGTATGTGTTCGACGTGGTCACCACCGCTCCGCCCGGGTTTGAGGGATCCGGCGCCGTAGAAGTCAACACCCGGTAAAGAGTGGCGTTAAGCGGGTTGCCGTTGTTCGACCAGTTGAACTGGATGACCGAAGAACCGACGCCGGTGAAATTGGCGAACACCGGCGGATTGGCCCAGGTTGAAGTTGACCGGGCCGCGGTATAACCGGTGGCGACAGCGTTGTTGTTAACCCCGGCCACCCGGAAGTAATAAGTCGTATTCGCGTTCAGCCCGGAGGAACTCAGATAAAGATTGTAAGTGTTGGAAGTGGTGACTACCGCATTGCCGGGATTCAGCGGGTCCGGCGCGGTGGACGTCAGCACCCGGTAAAGCGTGGTATTAAGCGGATTGCCGTTGTTTGACCAGTTGAACTGGATGACGGACGTGCCTACGCCGGTAAAATTGGCAAATACCGGTATATTTGCCAGAGTCGAGGTGCCCGGATACGCGGCCCAGGGGCTTGAATTATTGGGGCCGTTGGCGCGCGCAAAAAGGTAATAGGTGGTATTAGGAGCCAAGGCCGGCGTATAAATAACGGCCTCCACGTCTCCGCTAAGCGTGGTACTGGAGGCATAAATCGGGGAAGGCGGGTTGGCGGGATTCACGGAGGCCGCCAAAGTGTAGCCGGTCGCCCCGGCGATAAGCGACCAGCCCGCTGTTACGGAGGTGACACCGACATCGGTAAGGGGAACGGTGATGGCCGGGGAGGAGATGATCATCAGCGCGATCTTCATAAAAGCGTTTATGCTGGAAGTGACGGTGGCGGTGGTATTGCCTGTCGCCCCGGCCGCCGTTTTGGCAGCGGTTATGACCGCCAGGCCTCCGCCTACGCCTGAGGTGGTTCCGGCATCGGACCATTCCGTGATGCCGGTCAGGTTCGCGTTGCTCCAGGCAGAAGCGAACGCGGCGGCCGAATCCAGATCGCGCGTCACACCCGCCACCACCAGAGTGTCGTCAACCGTTGTGGTAATGCCGGTCACATTGACCGAAACCGAAGCGGAGGCTTTCACGCCTCCGCCGGTGATATTCCACGGATCCCCGCCGGGGGTCACGCCCCGGAAAGTGAGGATCTGGGCGTAAACATGGTTGCCTGAATCCGCGACTCTTGGTGTAGCCATTGCCGAAGACGTGGCCCGGCACCAGTAAACGGCGATGCGCGTTCCGGCGGTGCCGAGGCCGGTCGCCTGCGGAGAATTCGCGACCTCAACGAATCCGGCGGGGGTAGTCAGGGAGATCGTCTGGCCGCCGGAAGACTCCACGAACAACAGAGCGACGTCATTGATCTGATGCGCCGGCCAGGCCGGGTTCACGGAGCTGACGCCGCTGACAGCCGTTCCGGCGGCCTGGAAACGCGGCACTTCGGCGTGGACGGCAGGGGACACCGCGAAGAAAAAGGCGGACAAAGTGAGGAAAGCGGTAAAAAGCCGCCCGGAACGGAATAAACCGCTCCTGAGCCGCGCCGTTTTTTTACCCCACAGTTCTCTCATAAAAATCAAGTTCTCTCTTCTGCCTTTAGCCTTTAGCCTTCAGCCTTTCCCTTGTCGTTTTCATTCATCATTTCTATGATATCCTGCACGGTCAGGCCTACAAGCCAGTGATTAACCTCGTCGCGCAGGGTCTCATACAGCTTAATGGACAGCTCTTTCTTTTCCGTACCGGGCGCGCCGTTAAAAGTGAAAGCTTCCATCAGCTCCCAGACGCTTATATTGTCCAGATCCTTGCGCAGCCGGTAACCCCTGCCTTTCTGCGATTCCACGAAACCGGCGTGAACCAGCGCCTGCAAAACCTTATTGCAGTAAGGCGCGGGCAGGCCCTGAAAACGCGAGATGTCGGCCACCTGGTTCCACTGTCCGCCATTGTTCCGGCCGAGATAATGCAGACAGGCAAGTCCATAAGCGAGAGTCTTGTTCATTTTCATAAGTCTTCTCATGTCAGTGGTTCTTGGGTGTCATCGGATAATTCTTATCCGATGATAGGGCAAAAAATAAACAGCCGACGGCTGTTCCGTTGTTATAGATATCTATAGTATACCAGATGGGCTGGCGTTGTCAAGGGGTTAGGGGCTTGACTTTTGATACAAAGCATTAGCCATGGCGCAGGCGGGCTTGTTGGGGGCGAAAACGTCGCCTTCCTCAATAAGACTTACGCCAGGGCAGCGGCTGCAAAAATCGATATGCGGACAGGAAGCGCATTTGCCCATTTCTTTCACGCCGACCGAACGCCATTTTTTAAGCCAGCGGGAGTTCTTCCACAGGCCGGCAAAGCGTTCGCGCTTAAGATTACCCAGTTTCACCGGCAATTGCAGGCAGGGATAAAGCTCCCCCCCGGGATCCACGGCGCAGACATTCCGGCCGGCGCCGCAGGGAAAGCCAAAGGCTGAAGGATGAAGGCTAAAGGATAAAGGGACGGAAGGGGGTGAGGGAGGCGAGGGAAGGGATGAGGGATGAGGGATGAGGGATGAAGAAAGGGAGAGGAGATTAACGGCTTTTGCGAGCTGGCGGCTGGAGAGGCGGAATTTAAGGGCGGCGTCGTCGCCGTCACTGGCCGCGGTTATTACCGGGTCGAATGAGATCCCGAAACCCTCGCGCTTCGCCAGGGCCTTCAGCCAGCCGATCTGCGGCAGGTTTGTCTTCATCAGCGGGATCTTCATCCTCACTTTTATGCCGGCTTTTTTCAGCAGGCGGGAGGCCGAAAGACTGCCCTCAAAAGACCCTTTCAGACCGGTAATAGCGTCATGAATCTGCGCGCGGCCGTAAAAACTGATCTCAAAACCGGAAACCCCCGCTTTTTTCAACTTCAGCGCCAGCGCTCCGTCCATCCCCAGGCCGGTTGAAAAGATCCGCACGTCGAATTTAAGTTTTTTGGCGCGGGCACACAGCTCCGCCAGGTCCGGCCTGAGCAGCGGTTCCCCCCCGGTAAACACCAGGTAAAGCGCTCCGGCCTCCGCCAGTTGCGCCAGGATCTTCCCCCATTGCGCGGCCGGCAGCTCGGAACCGGGCGCGGCGCGGCCGCGCGTTTCGGGCAGGTAGCAATGCCGGCAGCTGAGCGGGCAGCGCCGGGTGAGCTCGATGGTGACCGAGACCGGAATATTGCGCTCAAGAGTGAGCGTATTAAGTTTCGCCGCCGGGGATTGTTCAGGCTGCATGCGGATATTTATACGGGGACAGACGGCGCCGGATGGCGGAATAAATACGGCCGCAGATCCCGCCGGCGAACGGATTGCGGCTCAACACCCTGCCCCGGATCCGCTCCAGGAGAACAAAATGCGGCGCCAGCCGACCGGCGTCGTCCGCGAGCCAGACGCCATCGGACGCGGTTTTTATTACGCGGTGGAGCAGCGTGGTCCCATTGTAAGAATAGACGGCGCAATCGCCTGAAGAAAGGATGAGGGATGGGGGGATGGGGAGGGATGAGGGATGAGGGATGAGGGATGAGGATTGAGAACTGAGGGAAGAGACAAGCACGACTTCGCCGGATTTGAATACCGGGGACATGCTGGAACCTTCAAGGCGGAAAGCCGAAGCGGCCATGATTGTCAGGAAAACTTTTTGAGGCTTCTGCAGGCCAGCTGGTTTATGGGACCGGTAATACACTTACCGCAGGCCAGGGCCGCCGTCTCAAACACTTTTTCGGTTTTCAGTTTCGGCTTTTCGTACGGTTTTTTCTTTTTCATAAAATCAGTCCGGATTTTGAAAGTTCGCCGAGAAACTCCCGCAGATCCGAGCGGGCTTCTTTTTCGCTTACTTCGAATTCGGCGAGGAGCTCCGAAATAATGCGCGGCTCGCTTTTACCGGCGGCCAGTCCCTCCCAGATGAGCGCGGCCGGGCCGTTCAGTTCGTGCAGGCGGGAGGCGGCCGCGTCCACTATGAACAATTCTCCCGCCACGCGCCGGAAAGCCAGATTTTCCCTTATCTTTGGAGCCATAGACAGATTATATAAGATTTAAAAATCCGGCGTCCTTGTTTGTGAATTCAAGCCGCGCAAACTCCGCCCCGGCCAGCAGCGCCGCCGCATTATCCAGCGCCGCGGCGGAAGTTTCCGTGCTTTTGGAAAAATTCATCAGGCATCTGAGCAGCAGCCGGAGGGCCTCCCCGGGAACCGCGGCTGAAATCTTATTCCGCTTCGCCTTTTTCAGGATAAACACCTTCGCCAGGGGCCAGACTCCCTGGCGGCCTTCGTTGCGCATCTCACCCCAGAATGGCGAGCCGTAAACCACGAACCGGCCCTTTTCAAAACGCACAAGGTTCAGCTCGTCGCTGATAACTTCAGCCCCGGGGGAGGGATGAGGGATGAGGGATGAGGGATGAGGAACAAAAGCCGCGAGCTTGGAGAGCGTGGATTTGCCTGCGCCCGATTTTCCCAGGAACAGACACGCTTTTCCGCCTTTCAGCAGCCCCGCGCTATGCAGGAGCATCCCTCCCTCGCGCAAAAGAGCCCAACTGTAAAAAGAACGCAGAAAAGAATCAAAAGTCTGTACGCGCAGCGCTGCCTTGAGAACGCCAGAACCCGTCTTCAAATCCAAAACACAGTCAAAGTCCCCCCGCTTCAGACGCAGGATCCCGCGCTCCTCCCTTACAGCGGGCCTGAACGGCGCCTGGGAACCGGGGATGGAAAGCGCAGAAAAGCGGTAAAAGGGCGCTGCTGCGGCCGGAAATTTTTCATAGCGCCGCGCCACAAGCCCGCGGAAAGCGGCCTCCGGAAAGTCAAAAGCGGCCGCCAGGCCCGCGGTTTCAAAGAACACCGGAGCCGGCCGCGCCGTCACGGAAGCGCGGCAGGCCACGGGGTAAGGGTATCCTGCCAGGACTGGCGCACGAGGTTAATGTTGGTGGTTATGATGCCGGCAGCGATGTCGGGGTCATAATACACTCTGCAATGAGAATTGGAATTTATGTCCGCGGTGCCGTTAACGACTATGGCTCCGTGCAGCAGGTCATCGCTGCCGCCGCCGTTGGGGAGCTTCAGATCGCCGCCCACATATACTAAGCCGTGTATGGCTGGATTGATGGATTTAACAAGATTTGGCCGGTAGCTGGTATTAATATTTCCGAAGCAGGCCGGAGTCGCGACCGGCAGAGTCGGATCGAAATTGGTCCGGTAGTAGGCCCAGTCATTGCAGTACTGCTTCCAGGCTTCCGGCGGAACCGTCGCGTTATAGGCTCCCACCGTGGGCTGGCTCCCGTTCGAAAAAGTAAGATTGCCTATGACGATAATATTGCCTTTGATCGCGCTTCTGAAATCGGTCCAGTTGCCCTCGATATAATAAGTCTTCCCGTTAAGCGAGTCGCAGTTGGTACTCCAGTTGCCAGGCTGGTAGTAAGCGTGCCCGCAGGGATCGTTGCCGGCGGCGATGGCGGAACTCTTATAGTCGGAAAAACTTATCGACGGCATGGGCGGGAGCGCGGCGTAGTAGGAATGCCACCACCAGCAGTTGGGGGAGTCGCAGTTATTCCCTCCCGGGCCGTCGGTATCCTTGTCTATTCCCGCGGCGCTCCAGTAGGAGGGATGCAGCTTGCCTAAAATTGAGATCGCCCGGGGGCTGGAAACGGAGCCCCACTCCACCTCTATATTATTCCCGTTCATCGTGACGCCCTTGGCCGCCGCTATGCTGACGTCGCTCATGAGGGAGTTGGCGTAAACGGCTTTCAGCGCGCGCGTCTCCCCGTTCTTTTTATCGCGCCCCACCCCTATAATGGTCACCTCCCCTAAATTCGGGCCGCTGGTCACGGAAACAGCGTAAGAGCCGCCGGCCAGATCGGTAAACGAAAAGTTAAAGGCCATTCCGGGAAGGGCCTGGCCCGCCTGCACGGCCGCCCACGTCTGCGTAGACTCTATCACTTTCTGATAGCCGCGCTCCAGCGCCCCCTCCGCAAGCTGGAAAGCGTTGGTGTTCTGCCCCTGCTTCACGCTCCATTTGGTCTCATTCTGCACGTACATTACCAGGATCGGCAGGATTATGGCCAGCACCGCCACCAGCAGAATAGCCCCCGCTAAAAGCTGCCCCTCGCGTGTTTTCATCAGTTCATTATCCTCACTTTCTGGATCGAAAGCTGCAACGCCTTTTTCCCGCCGCGATAAGTCGCCGACTGCGCCGTTATAGCCACGGAAAGCAGCGTTATATCGTCGCTGCGCGGGTAAATGAAAGAGATGTAGGCGAGATTTTCCGTCAGCATCGTAACCTTGCCGGACATGCTCATATACAGTTTATTCCCGCTCTGGTAAAACGAAACTACCGGCCCCTGCACGCTGGTGAAAGTCACGCGCGAGGCCGGCGGCTGACCCGGCTCCGCGTCGATCACCACGGTGGAACTTTTGGCCTGCCTGGCGAAGCGGTTTATTATATCCAGGCTGCCGCGCACGTCGCGCTGGATAGCGTTCCTGGCCGTGGTCTGCCGCCAGAAATTGGTCATCTGCATCAGCAGCGGCACGGCCATGCCGCCCACCACCCCCAGGATGGCTACGGTCATCATCACCTCAACAAGCGTGTACCCCTTTTTAGGTTTCATGGCCATGAAAAATTCTTCCCTGTCACCTCCGCGCCGGCGCCCACTGAAATGGTGGAGGAACTTTTGCTGGTATAGCTTACGGAGCCGGTCTTAACGTCCACCACGGGGTAAAAAGCCCGCACATAATAGGTGGAGGTGGTGCTTGAGCGCACCTCCAGGCTGTAAGTACCGTCCGACTTGCTGGAAACGGAATATAAAATAGCCTGGGCCGGCGCCGAAGAAGCGTAAATGGTGTTTAACGGGCTGGGAACCGCGGCCGTGCTGGCCACCACCAGAACGCCGGTGGTGATGGGCGCGCCGTCATAACTGACGCTGCCGCTGATGGTGCCCAGCGCGCCGATAACGGTTATGGTTCCGGCGAAAACGGTGGCCCCGGCGGTGGTGACGCTGGAAACCAGCGGGTAAGAGGGGACGGAAGTGTAGCCCTGGAGGGGGTCAAGCTCCGGGGTCACGGTGTAGGCCACGGAAGAGGTGGCGGCGAAAATGTAGAAATATCCGGTGCTGTCCGTGGTGTCCTCGTAAACCGGCCCGCCGTTGGAAGCCCGCACCGGAATATTCGGGATCGCGCCGGTTCCCGAAGTAACATAGCCTTTCAGGTATCCGCCTTTTGCCAGGTGAAAATCCGGGATATTGGAGACGACCCCCTGCAGAATCGTGGCGACATTATCGCTGGTGGTGTAATTCCCGTCGTTCGAATTGTAGTTCGCGGTGATCACCGCTGTGCCGGTAGATACCGGGAGGAAGTACCAGCCCTGCGAATCGGTAGTGGTATAATTCCCATCCGAAGAACCCACCCTTTTTCCGCCAAGCCGGGTCCAGTAATCCGGGCCGGCGCCATATACATATCCGGAAGCCAGGCCGCCGGTATACGTAGAGGATAAAAGCATATAACTGAAGCCGGAAACCGGCCAGGAAGACACGGTTATACCGTTGGGCACGCTTGTGCTGACGTTCTGGAGCACAGTGACGCTTGAGATGGTGGCCAGATAATCGCCGTATATAGCCGTCACTTTCCAGACGCCGGTGGACACCCCCACGATGGTGAACGACGAGTACGGGCAGGTCTGCCCCTGCGGGCCCGTGACGTAACCGCTGGACGACCGCACCGCGTAGGAATTACCGTCGTCGGCGAAAACATAAGCCGACAAAGCGGGTACGCCGGAAAGGACGGCCTGTTTCGGACTGGCCGAACTGAAAGGCCTGTAATTTATCCCGACCGCGACACCGGTGTTGTAATAAAAATTATTCAGATTGTCCCCGCTGTCGTAGGCCCTGCCGTAGCTCGTCCCGACCGCACAGGGGGTTGAGAACCTTACCAACTGGTCGTTCCGGTTTAAACCGCCGGGCAAAGAAATGCAGCCTGTCTCGCATTGGCCCGGAATGCTGGCGGCGCTATTGTTGGTCCAGCCGACCGCGTCAAGCGTGGAGCCGGAACTGTCCGTAAGCCATACCGTACCGCTGCGGTTATACATCAGAATCGGCTTCTCGTAAGGTAAAAGCCAGAGATAGCCGGGGACGCTGGTGTTTGAGCAGGCGGTGTTTGCGGTGTCGGTATAGTAGGCATCCGCCGTAATAGCTAAGCCGTTCACCGTAAAGCCGCTGGTATTAGCAATGAGGTAATACCCGCCCGAGACCGCAAAAGTTGAAACATAAGTAAGAGGTATGTCAGTGCACACCTGGTCGGGGCTCGGATATTTGCTGGTAAAGTTAAGATTTATCGAGTGCGAAACCGCATCCCCTATGTTTATGGGCGCCGGGGTCGGATTGAACAGTTCTATGTACTGAACGTCTACGCCGCTCACCTGCACTGTAGAGGCCACGACCTGGCTGATGACCAGGCTGGGGTTTATAGCGTAAAGACTGTCGGAGCCCACCGTGCCGGAAGCTATGCGGACAATGGAAAAATCCTTGGGCGTATAGTTGCCGTCGGAAACAAAAAGACTGGTGCTTGTGGTCTGGGGAAAAAATCCGGCCGAGGAACAGACAAGCGTATATGACCCCGGGGCCACCTGGAAACTATAGTTGCCGCCGGAGTCGGAATAGCCGCGCCATTTCGGAACGCCAGCCACCTGGACAAGGACGCCGCCGGCCGGAGAACCGCCCTCCCTTATCACGCCGCGGAAGCCTGCGCTTAGGGTGGCCGCGCTGGGATTCTGGTAATAGCTGTCCAGTTGGACTTTTCTATTTTCGCCCCGATCCGTCCAGAAAACATACACCGTGATCTTTTTCATCCCGGGATCGGAGTAGCTGTACGGGACGGTGGAAATATTGCTGCCGGACACCGAAGCATAATCGACATTTACGGCGCGCGTCAAAGCGGGCATCCCCCACAACGTTATGGTTTCCGGGGGATAATTGTTGGAATCGTAAACAAAGTTCGTGGTGAAACCGGAGCTCACCACGGGGGCGGTGGTAACCATAAGCTGAAAATAGGACTTATTTTTCAGCACCTCCATTTTTTCCTGGGCCAGATTCGTGGCTATGCTCTTAAGCCGGGACTGCGCCAGTGCCACGTTTATGTATTTAAAACTGCCCATGGCCGCCACCACGCCTATGGTAATTACGGCCATGGCGATCATAAGTTCGGCCAGCGAAAATCCGCCGCGGGCCGGCAAGGGATGAGGGATGAGGGATGAGGGATGAGGGACAACGGGGGAGGGGAGATTTTTACACGGTTCGTAGCCGCTGCCCCCGTAGGATATCCGGCGCGGATTAAAATGTTCTTTCAGTAGGCGAATCATATCCCTCATCCCTCATCCCTCATCCCTCATCCCTCATCCCTCATCCCTCATCCCTCATCCCTCATCCCTCATCCCTATGGGTACGTCCCCGCGGCTTCGTCCGTTTCCGGGGCCGGGGATTCCTTGCCGGCGGAAGCGGCTTTTTTCCTCAAGCCCCTTCTTTTTTTGGGAGCGGAGGGCGCGACGGCCGGCTGCTCGTTATCCACCATCATCAGACCCGGTTCCTCCTCCGGCGGCGCGGCGGCGGCGGGGAGGGCCGGCGCGGCCGGGGCGGCCGCTTCGGATCCGGGAACCGCGTTGGAGGAGCGGGGCAGCTTCCTCCGCCTTACCGGCCGTTTCTTCCTGGCGGGTTTGGGCTCTTCGGCGAACCCTGGCGCCGCCTGCGGCTCGTCTTTTTTTATTTCCGGCTGGGCCGGCTTATTCCCGGCCGCGAGCATGGCATCATAGGTCTGGCGCTGGTCGTCATCGAGAAAATCCCTGATAAGATCCGGCATCTCCTTGCTTATCCTGGCCATTTCGTATTTCAGTTCATTGCCTTTGTACCGCCATTTTTTCTCTTCGGCGGAAACCTGGTCGTATTCCTTGAGCAGTTTGTCGAAATCCCTGCTTTTCTTGTCCATGGCGGCGGTAATGCGCTCCTCCTGCTTGGCGCTCAGGCGCAGCTCCGCGCTCAGTTCAGCCAGCGCCCTCTGCGCGTCGGGCCGCTGGGTCCGAACTTCCCCGGCCTCCGCGGCCGGGTTCTCCTGCATACCGGGCAGACCGGGCAGCAGCAGATCGTCGGCTTTTACCGGGGACGCCGGCAAAAGCAGCGCCGCTAAAATAAGCATTGTTTTCATGGTTCCTCCGTATATTTTGCAAGTAGGAATCACAATCCTTGCTTCCTTGCGTCATTGCCTCTTTACTTCTTCGTCACTGAGACCTACTCCGCCAGATCCGAGATCGCCACCTGGCTTATATGATCGGTGCGGCCCCAATCCGGCCGGCTCCGGAAAACACCGGCCAAAAAAACCGGGACGCGCAGAAAACCAAGCGCCGGCTGCAGGAAATAGGCGGCGAACAACTCGGGGCCGGCTTTTTCAACCAGCAGGGCGGCGGCCGGATAGAGCGCCAGCGGCAGGAGCGTCGTCATTTTTACCGCAAGTTCCGCGCCGGGAAGCTGATGGTACGCCCAGATGAAAATATTGAACGAATCTCTTGTCAACCAGATCAGCGCGCCGGTAAGAACCGCCGCGCCAAGCCTGTAGACCTGCGCGCAGTAAACGGCACCCTCGAACGCCCTGGGATCCGGGCCGGCGAACGCGCGGCGCAGCAACCCGCCCAGGTGCCGCCGGGCGGTATCCAGCGAACCGCGGGTCCAACGTACGTTCCTGATCACGTAAGCCCTGAGATTTTCCGGCTCCTCATCGTAAACTATGGCATCCTCGGCCCAGGTTATGCGCACCCCGCCGCGGATAAGACGCATCTGCATCTCAAGATCCTCGGTAAGACAGGTCTCGTCCCATTGATAGCGCCGCGCGATCCCGCGCGAAAAGCACATCCCCTTCCCGTGCAGCGTGGCGGAAAGGCCGAGCGCGTACTTCGAGCGCTGGAAAAACCTGTTGGAAATGATATGGCCCGCGGCCAGGATCCGGGCCAGCCAGCAGCCTGTGTTCTTCGCGAGCTGCCGCCCCTGCACCGCTTCCTCCCCGGCCGCCAGGCGGTCGTTCATGACCCTGAGAAAACGCGGGTGGGCCAGGGAATCGGCGTCGAAATAACAGAATGCGTCATAGCCGCCCTCATCCGTCCCGGCGCTTCCGGCCGGAGCCCCGGAGGGGCGCGCCAGGATCCGCTCCGTGGCCCATTTAAGCGCGCGGCCCTTGCCCGGCTTGAGGCCGGGGCCGGAATAATCCAGCACTTTGGCCCCCAGACCGGCGGCTATGGCGGCCGTTGCGTCGGTGCAGTGATCCGCCGCCAGGAAAACATCGAATTTATCGGCCGGATAATCCAGTTTATTCAAGCTTTCCACAGCGAACCGTATAACTTCCGCTTCGTTATACGCGGGCAAAAGGATAGCGAACCTGCGCAGCCGGGCGTCCCGCGCGGGGCGCCGGCTCTTAAAAAACCCCCGCGCGCTCAGCAGCAGATAAAAAATACCCGTCAAAAAGAGAAGCGCCTGCGCCAGATTTGTGAAAATCACCACGGATACTTTTAAAATTTGGTAGACCATGTAAAAACCGCCATAAGCCATACACTTTAGGCCAGACGCAAAACGACCACCAAAGAATCTCCCTGAAAAATTTATGGCAGCCGTGTCAATGACGCCCCGTGAACGGTATTGTAGCATAAAGTGTATGACATTGACATTGGGGAGAGACCTTGTTATATTATTACTTATGGAAGAAGGAACCCCAGGGAAAAAACCCGTATTTTGGCTCTATCTGATTCCCCTGTTCGTCCTGGCCGCGTGGCCCGCGGTCAAATGGATGAAAAAAGCCAATTCCGGCGACCTCAACCTTTCCAGGGACGAATACGCGGCTTTCAACTCCGAAGAAGGAGAGTTACGCGAGACGCGGCCCTCCGGACTCGGACGCCCCGAATTCGATGACGGCATCATGGGTGTGCGCTACAAGTCAAAGGCCAGGGAAGCCGCCGATGAAAAGACCGCGGCCGAAGAACTGGCCGCAAGCCGGAAAGAAGCGGCGGAGAAGCGGGCCGCGGCGGCCGGGGCCGGGACAAGTGACGCGGCCCGATCCCCGCAAACCGCGTCCCGCGAAAACACGGGCCAGGGCGCCGCGAATCCGTTAAGAGCGCGGGAACAACAGTCTCTGGGTTTCGTCAAAGGAATGATGAGCGGCGCGGTGGAACGGGCCATGAACAACCCGAAAGCCGTGGGCGCTATTTTCAACAATAAATTCGTGGTAAGCGGTTTCATGTCCAGGGGAACGGTCAAGGCCGCCACGTCCAGCCCGGAAGGGCTGGCCAATTATCTTAAGAGCGGCGCGGCGGTCAATTTTATCAACAGCCCGCTGGTAAGGGCCGCGCTGAACAACCCCGCGATAGTGAGCGCGGTGGCCACCAGCGGCCTTGTCAGCGCCATGCTGGAGACCCCGGCGGCGAAAGCCCTGATGAACGACCCCAAGGCCCTGGGAGATCTTATCACCTCAAATCCCCAGCTTGTGTCCATAGCCATGTCCAATCCCGCCACCATGAATATGCTTCTGACCAACCCAGACGTCTCGGGAGTAGTGAACAAATTCGACACTAGTGGAATCAGGAAATAGTTGACACTCGTCAACCAAAAGTCCTAGTATTGACTTGTAAGTTTAACATCCGCAGGAGGTCGTTTAAAATGAACCTAGCAAAAATATCAGGTTTGGCGCTGGCGTGTCTGCTCGCAGCGGCGTCTTACGCTTCGGCCGGCGCGAAGATCATCACCTTTGAGCCCTCGTCCAGGCTCGCCGACAGGATCAGCGCCGTGGAAAGTGCCGGCGGCACTGTCACCAAAGATCTGCATATCATCAACGCGGTGGCGGCCGTCTTCCCCGACAACGTAAAGGACTCCAGCATCCATTCCCGTAGAGGCGTCAGACTAGTGGAAGAGGATCTTTACCTGAAATGGATCGAAGAGGCCCCGGAAGCGCTTCCCCTATCCTACGCGGCCGACGGCATCGGCAGGCTCAGGGACACAACGGAAACGGCGGAACTTCTCCCGGTTCCGGCAAAACCGGTCGTATCGCCCGAAGAAAAAGAGATCCCCTGGGGCGTTATGAGAGTGAACGCGCCCGGCGTCTGGAACGCGACCATGGGTGAAAATGTTAAAGTGGCCGTCATAGACACCGGTGTAGATTATACCCACCCGGACCTGGCCAGGAATTACGCCGGAGGGTACAACGCCGTAAAACCGGGGACACCCCCTCTTGACGACCACGGACACGGCACCCATGTATCAGGCACGATCGGGGCGGTGCGGGACAGGCAGGGCGTGGCTGGCGTGGCTCCCAATGTCAAACTTTACGGGGTAAAAGTTCTGGATGCCAACGGCTCCGGCTCCTACTCCAACATCGTGGCCGGCATACAGTGGGCCGCCGACAACGGAATGCAGGTGATCAACATGAGCCTCGGCGGCGGCTCGGGCACGCCGGCGCTCGCCGCCGTTATGACGGCGGCCTACAAGGCCGGAGTCACCATAGTCTGCGCCGCCGGCAATGATTCAGGGCCGGTCAATTTCCCGGCCAAATATCCGGAAGCGATAGCGGTCTCAGCCTCCGATTCCTCCAACCGGATAGCCTCGTTCTCCTCAAGGGGAGCTGAAATAGCTTTCATAGCCCCCGGGGTCGATGTCTATTCCACTTATAAAGGCGGAAGCTATAAAAAATTGTCAGGCACTTCGATGGCTTCCCCCCACGTAGCGGGACTGGCGGCCCTGGCGGCCGCTTCCGGCGCCGGCGCCCCCGCGGAAGTCAGGGCGGCCCTCAAGAAAGCCGCCTCCTCCATAGACCTTAAACCGACCGAAGAGGGCGCGGGCATGATAAACGCGGCCAAGCTGGCCAAGATCCAGACGCACTAACCGCAGGTAAAAATTCAGTCTAAAACTCAAAACCCCCCGGAACTTTTCAAGGTTCCGGGGGGTTTTTATTTACCATCGTCCTTTTCACTTACCACCCGTACCCTTCTCCGGTCAACTGGCCAAGCCGCTCCTCAACTATTTTGGCCTTGTTGGCTTTCCTGCTCTCAAGATTGCTTTTAAGTTTGGCCACGTCTTTTTCCATCCGCCTGATCCTGAGCTCCTGCCCCTTGAGCCGCAGATCGAACAGCTCGGCGACCTTGAGTTTCAGCTCCGCTTTTATCCCCGCTTTCCCGGCTTCCGCGGCCTTGTCATACTTCGCCGAAAGTTCCCTGACCCCGAATTCCAGGGCTCCGGCCTTTACCGCGGCGGCGGCCAGGCTTTCATCGTTTTCCATCCTGCTCATGCCGATCATCTTTCCGGTCATCATAACGGCCATTCTATATTTCTGGGGAGCCGTCGTTTTAAGCTCTTCCAGTTTGGCGGCGAAGGCCGGATCATATTTTTTTATTACCGGCAGCACCTCCGTTTCATCCATGAAACCGCGGCCGCCCATGCCGCCTTTCATGCCCATCATGTTCCCCTGGCCGCGCCCCGGCCCCATAACTCCGGCGCCCATGCCGCCTCTCATGCCCGCCATGCCCCTCTGCCCGCCCTGGCCGCGCCCAAGCCCCATCGCCCCGCCGCCCATGCCTCCGGGTTGTTCATTCTGCCATGCCGGAGCCTCGTCCGCGTCGCCGGCCGCATCAAGATCCCTGGTCTGCCCTATGTCTTTACTCTCATCCAGTTTCGGCGCGGCCGCGTAAACGGCCGGCGCAGCTGCCAGAGCCAGCATCCCCAACGCCATCATCAGTTTCCTGTTCATATAATCCTCCATTTCTGATCCTCTATTTCAGCGCTGCTGTAATCAAAGTCCGGCGCGGAGGATCCAACCATCTCGTCCCGCAGGGCGTAGATAGAGTACTCCGCGTCGTCCAGTCTCGAATCGAGATCGGTTCTCCAGCCTACGGATCCGCCGCCGGGTCTTGCCGCCTGAAAAATGAGCAGGAACATCGCCGTAAAAGCGCCCGCCAGCGCGGCACGCCTGAAACCGGAGAACAACCTTTCCGGAAGCGGCGTCCCCCGGGCCGCGGAAACCAGCGCCTCCGCGTCCAGCTCGGGGACCCTGGGCCTGAAAGCGTTAAACTGTTCAGACAAGCCCCTGAGAACGGCAAGAGCCCCGGCGCAGTCCGGACATAGTTTTATATGCCTCCCGGTTTCAGCCATGATCTCCACCGGCAGTTCCCCATAGAAGAACAGGATGGTTTTTTCTTTGTATCCGCAGTCCATATTGTTTCTCCCGTTATTACAGGAACGCCGCGGGGCGGGCTTTTATTGCATCTCCCGGCGCATCCTGGCCACGGCGCGCGACATCCGGGCCAGAACCGTGCCGATGGGCACGCCCAGGATCCCGGCTATTTCCCTGAAAGAAAGTCCGGAATAATGACGCATCAGGAAAACTTCCCGCTGTTCCCGGGAAAGGCGGTCGAAAGCGGCCCGGAGGGCGCCGGCGCGCTCCTCCGCTTCCAGGATCCCCTCCGGCCCGGGTTCGGGAGAAGCCAGCGTCCCGGCCAGCGGCAATTCGTCCTCCCCGGCGGCATCCAGAGATTCCTCCCGGCGGCGGGAATCCGAACGAAAACGATCCATCGCCGCGTGATGGGCCAAAGTGAACAGCCAGGCTGAAAATTTCTCCCTTTCATCGTAGGAGTTCAGTTTTTTCAGCACCTTGAGAAAGACTTCCTGGGTAAGGTCGTCGGCGGCGCCGCGGTCGCCGGAAAGCCTGGCCAGGTAAGCGTAAAGCCTGCCCTGGTACCTGGCTATCAGGCGATCCAGGGCGCCGCGTACGCCTTCCTTAAAGTCCTTTACCAGTTCCGCGTCCGTTTTCTCAGATTCCATGTTTTTGTCTTCACCGCGCATAATTTCATACGATATGTAGATTCTAATACTTTTTTATCTCCACGGAATGAAAAGAATAATAGCTCCCGCTTCCGCATTTTGCGTTTTACACCTGGTTTTAGGCGTTTTATCCTCCCGCTGCGGCGCGGAAGATTCCAAGGCGGCCTACCGGTTTTACCTGGACGGCAACCTTTCAAAAGCGGCCGCGGCCTATATGCGGCTGGCCGCGGCGGAACCCGCGGAAATCGCGCCGCTTATGGATGCGGCCATGGTTTACAAACAACTGGACCGCTACGCCGAAGCCGCCGGCGCGCTTGAAAAAGCCCTGCGGCTGGATCCTTATCAGAGCGATCTCCTGGCCGAACTCGGCTGGCTTAAATTCCATCAGGCCGAATACGAAACCGCCCAGGCTTATTTTGAACGGGCGTTGAAGCTCCAGCCGCCGCACGCGCGGGCGGTTCTGGGACTGAGCGGAGTCTATTCCAATCTGGGCGATAAGGGAAAAACCCTGGAATGCCTGGAGCGCTACAGAAAACTGCGCCCCGACTTCGCCGGCGTGGATTATATCATGGCCTGGAACTTCATGAATTTCAAGATGTACCGCGAAGCCCAGGAAAGTCTTATAGAGGCACTGCGCAAGGACGCCTCGTTCGTGGAGGCCCGCCTCCCCCTGGCCGGAATTTACGCGCGGGAGGGGAAATTCAACGAGGCCTGGAACCAGTATTACCGCGCGCTGGACTACGCCCCCAACCATCCCATCGCCTCAAAAATGATGAAAGTGCTGGAAGGAAAACTTTCAAAGCAGCCGGAGGAAATCCGCCCGCCTTTCCGGATCGTAAAACCGCTGAAGATGGAACCGGTACCGGTGCTCTCAGAGCTGGCGCGCTCCGTCAAGGTGCGGGTGGGCATCGGAACCGGAAATACCGGCAAACAGGGCCGGAATAATATTCTTAAATTCAAATCTTACGAAGGCCTTACGGTGCGCGGCAAGACGAGCGGTAAGATCTACGCCGCGATCCCGCCGGACGAGGTCTGGACGACCGCATACGAAAACGGGAAAGTCATGCTCAAGAACCCGAAAGGCGTTGTCTACGGAAACTTTTCGGGGGCTATTCTCCTCCGGCCTAATAACCTGAAGCGCGGAACCATCGTCTTCGAGAACACCCCGGGCTGCCAAAATCCCTGGTTCAAATACTCCGACCGCCAATACCGCGGCATGATGGAAATATCCCCCGTAACCGGGCGGGGACTGGGAGTGGTGAACGTGGTGGACATGGAAGTCTACCTGCTGGGCGTGGTTCCCAGTGAAGTTTCTTCCCAGTGGCCGTATGAATCGCTCAAAGCGCAGGCCGTGCTGGCCCGGACACAGGCCATTATACGCAGGGCCAGAGGCGGCACGCACAAGGCCGACGGCTACCATATGTGCGACGGGCAGCACTGCCAGGCCTACAAGGGCGTCATGACCGAAGCGAACAGCACCGACAGGGCGGTGCTGGAGACCGAGGGCGAGCTGCTGACCTATCACGCCAGACCCGCCTACACTTTCTACCATTCCAATTGCGGCGGATATATCCAGGCCTCGGGCGAGGTGACGGGCTGGGGAGATTCTCCGTACCTGACCACACACCAGGATCTGCCGTCCGACCTGGCCGTCCCCATAGACTCGCCCTGGAAATTCCACCAGTGGATAACCGGCAGCCCGCCGGCCAACTGCAACTATCCGGGCATGGTGCGCTCCTCGGAATTCCGCTGGCTGCGCATCATCAGGCACTCCGATATGGAGTTCCGGATAAACAGGGACTACAAGATCGGGACGCTGCTGGGGCTGACGCCGTTGAAACGAAGTCCGTCCGGCAACGTTAATTCCATAAAGATAACCGGCTCAAGAAAAACCGTGGTGATCGAACGCGAACATCTGATCCGCAATATCCTTGGCTTCAGTTCGCTGAAGAGCACGCTCTTCTTTATGGAGGTCAACCGTTTCAAGAACGGGAAGATCCGCAATTACTGGCTGTACGGCGGGGGCTGGGGGCACGGGATAGGAATGTGCCAGTCGGGCGCGGCCGGTATGGCCGGCAAGTACGGCAAGACCTACCGAGAGATAATAGAATTCTATTTCCCCGGCACGAAAATAAAAAAGCTCCGGTACGTCCGAAAGAAGCCCGCTATCGCGGCCAAACCCGCGCCACAGTAACCGTTGCGCCAACCATCGCACGGATATCGGCACCCGCCGTATCAGCACCAACCCCGTTCTATAAGGGGGTCAGGTCCAGGCCTTACCCCTCCGGTACACGCGCCATTACGATGGCATATTTCCCGCAAATAATGAGATAATAATGTCGGGGAATTTATTTCGCCAATGATAAAAACAAAGATCATTGCTACGCTTGGCCCGGCGAGTTCTTCGGCGGCGGTGCTGAGGAAGATGTTCAACGCAGGGTTGGACGTGGCGCGCATTAATTTTTCGCATGGCACGCGGCAGGAAGCCATCTCGCGCATAGTATTGATCCGTACCCTGAATAGAAAATACAGCCGTAGCATAAAACTGCTGGCCGATCTTAAAGGCAACCGCATACGCATTGGAGCCTTAAAAACCCCGATGGAACTTAAAATGAAGCAAACCGTGTTCCTGGCCAGGGACAGCAAAGAAAACCGCCCCATCGGAGAAAAGGACGCAATCCCTTTTGATTATGAAGGAGAAATGTCCCGTATCAAAAAAAGCTTTCTGATCCACATAGACGATGGGAATATCCGTCTTGAGGTCGTGTCGGTTTCCAAAGACTTGCTCAAATGCGTCGTCCTCACGCCGGGCCTTCTCAGAGAGCACAAAGGCGTCAATATTCCACAAGCCGACCTGGATTTCCCGGACATTAGCGAGGAAGACAGGGCAGACCTGAATTTCGCCGTCGCGCAGGGCTTTGATTACATAGCCAAGTCTTTCGTGCGAAGCAGAGCGGATGTGCTGGCTGTTGTAAAAGCCGTCCGGGCGGTCGGCGGCCGGGCTCAAGTGATCGCCAAGATAGAAGCCCGCGAGGCGCTTGAAAACATATCCGGGATAATAGAAGCTTCGGACGGGATCATGATCGCCAGGGGCGATATGGGTATAATGTTCCCAATCTGGCAGATACCCATACTCCAGAAGCGCATAATATCGGAATGCAACTATTTTAGGAAGCCCGTCATCACGGCCACCCAGATGCTGGAATCCATGACCGAACGTAAGCTGCCCACCCGAGCGGAAGTGTCGGATGTTGCCAATGCCATTCTGGACGGCAGCGACTATGTCATGCTATCCGGCGAAACAGCGGTTGGCAAATATCCCGCGGAGACCGTCCGCATGATGAATGAAATCATTAAATATACCGAAGCGAACAGGTGGATATCGACCGGAAACAACTTGCAAGTGCGCACGGCTCGACGGGGATCCTACAGACTGTAAATTGGCCGTTCAATGAGCATAGCTCCTGATACGGCACTGACATAGCCTTGAGCAGCGCAAAGATGCCGGCGAAAATCGGCCTAAAGATCCCGAAAGGTTTTTTTCAGCGGACTGTTAGATCGCTTCGGTCAAAACATGATTAAGTATCTGAGTAGTCCCATTAAGTCTAACTTTACACCAGGTCTGGAGAAAGGCGTCGGGGACGCCCTTAGTTAATTAGCTTTTTCTGCACGATTTGTCTGGTGAAACAACCAGTATCGAATGCGAAACTAATTAACTAAGGGCGTCCCCAAAGAAAAGGCCCTTCAGGTGAAGGGCCTTCGCTTACAAAATACAGCGAACGAGTTATTTCCGTTTCGCTTTCTTCGCGACTTTTTTCTTCGCGACTTTTTTCTTAGCAGCCATGTGTTTCCTCCCTTGCTTTCTTAATATCGCTAATTGAGTTTACATCATGCATTTTAAAAAAGCAATAGTTTTTTTATTTCTGTTTTTTTATTTCGTCTCCCACGCGTCGGGGCCGGACAGCAGAGTTTCAAGCTCGTTGTCCCTGGTGTCGCCTATGGCCGCCACTTGCGCGTAATAGAGTTCCTCGTAGGAAGGTTTCTCCGCGGAACGGAAGACTCCTATCGGCAACGGAAACTCCGGCGGCTGGAAACCGCTTATCAGGTAAGCCATCTCGGCGTTGGTCTCGTCGTAAACCGCGACTTCGGACGGAACGCCGCCGGATTTAAACTCCAGAATTTCAGCCTTGAGCCCGTTGAAAACTATGCCCTTGTTCCTGTTCTTTCCGAAGACCAGCGGCTTGCCGTGTTCCACCCGGATAAGCAGGTCGTCCTTATTTTCCGGATCTTTCAAAACGTCGAATTCCTTGTCCGTGAACGGCACGCATTTCTGCAGAATCTCCACGAAAGCCGTGCCTTTATGCGCGGCGGCGCGCTCAAGCAGGGCGGTGGTGCCGGCCATATCGGTGTCTATGCCGCGCGCGACGAACGTGCAGTCCAGGCCTACGGCGAACCGCGCCGGATTGAACGGATAGTCTATGGTGCCCATGGGAGAGGATTTGGTCTTCGCGCCCATCAGCGTGGTGGGGCTGGCCTGGCCTTTGGTCAGCGCATAGATGCGGTTATTGAACAGCACGATCTTCAGGCCGATGTTACGGCGGATGGAATGCATCATATGGTTGCCGCCGATGGAGAGGCCGTCCCCGTCGCCGGTGATGACCCACACGGCGAGCTCCGGATTGGAAAGTTTCACGCCGGAAGCGATTGCGCAGGCGCGGCCGTGTATGGAGTGAAAGCCGTAAGTGTTGACGTAATAAGGGAACCGGCTGGAACAGCCGATGCCGGAGATCACCGTGTACTTTTCGTGCGGCAGCCCCATGCCGGCCATGGCCTTCTGGATCTGGTTCAAAATAGCGAAGTCGCCGCAGCCGGGGCACCACTTCACCGGCAGAGTGGAAGCGAAATCTTTAGCCGTAAGTTTTGTGTGTTCCATTTTGGTCAATTCCCTCTCAGGATCTCCTTGATCTTGCCGAGCACTTCCTCCGAATTCAGCGGCTGGCCCTGAACCTTGTTGAGGCCTATGGGTTCGAGCGCGTAAGCCGAACGCAGCATCATCCGGAACTGGCCCGTGTTCTCTTCCGGCACCAGCACCTTGCGGAAGCGCCGCATGACGGTGCCGAGGTCGGCCGGCAGCGGGTTCATGAACCTGACATGTATGGCCGAAACATTAAGGCCGGTGGCGCGGGCCTCGCTTACCGCCTGGGTGATGGCCCCGAAAGTCGAACCCCAGCCCACCACCAGCAGCTCGCCTTCTTCGGCGCCGTGTATTCTGACCGGCGGGATCTCCCTGACCACCCTGGCCACTTTCTCGTCCCGCAGCTTCGTCATCTTTTCGTGGTTTTCCGCGTCATAACTGATAGCGCCCGAACCTTCGGCTTTCTCAAGCCCCCCGGTCCGGTGTTCATAGCCCTTCATGCCGGGGCCGGCCCACGGGCGCGCCAGCGTATCATGGTCGCGCATATAGGGTTTATAATTCTCCGGCTCCGGCAGAGGCGGAAGCGCGAATTTCGGCAGTTCGGAAAGTTTAGGGATCCTGAACGGCTCGGAGCCGTTGGAAAGATAAGCGTTGGACAGCACGATCACCGGCGTCATATATTTTACCGCTATGCGCGCGGCTTCGAGAGTGGTGTTGAAACAGTCGGCCGGGCTGGAGGCGGCCATCACCACCAGGGGCGATTCGCCGTGCCGGCCGTAAACGGCCTGCAGCAGATCCGACTGTTCGGTCTTGGTCGGCAGTCCCGTGGAGGGGCCGCCGCGCTGGACGTTGACCACCACCAGCGGCAGCTCCGCGATGACGGCCAGACCAAGCGCCTCTATCTTCAGACTTAAGCCGGGGCCGCTGGTGCCGGTGGCGGACATGCAGCCGGCGAACGACGCTCCGATCGAGGCGCAGACCGCCGCGATCTCGTCTTCGGCCTGATAGACCACGACGTCGTTGGCCTTATGCTTGGCCAGCGTCTGAAGGATCTCGGAAGCCGGCGTGATGGGATAGGAGCCGTAGAAAAGTTTGCGCTTGAGAAGTTTGGCGGCCGTGATCAGCGCGTAAGCGGCGGCTTCGTTGCCGGTGAGGTTGCGGTACTTGCCCGCCGCCACGGGGCTTTTTTTTATCTGGAACCGCGCGTCGAAGATCTCGGTCGCGTCCGCGTAATTGCGGCCGGCCATCAGCACTTTCCTGTTGGCTTCGGCCAGCTCGGGGCTTTTTTTAAACTTGGTGTTGATCCAGTTAAGGGTAGGTTCCAGCGGCAGGTCGTACATCCAGTACATGATGCCCAGCATATAAAAATTCTTGCATTTGGCGATCTGGGATTTGGTCAGTCCGGAATCTTTAAGGGCGCTCTCCGTAAGAGCGCTTACGGGAATAGCGATGACGCGGTAATTGGAAAGCGTGCCGTCCTCCAGAGGGTTGGCCGAATATCCCGCCTTTTCAAGCGCCGCGGGAGTGAAGACATCGGAGTTGGTGATAATAACGGAACCCTTGTCGATATTTTTGATATTGACCGCCAGGGCGGCGGGGTTCATGGCTATCAGGACGTCCGGCCTGGTGCCGGGCGTCAAAACGGATTCGTCGCCAAAACTTATCTGGAAGCCGCTCACGCCGCCCAAAGAGCCCGCCGGGGCGCGGATCTCGGCCGGATAATCCGGCAAAGTGCTGAGATCGTTGCCGGCTATGGCCGTGGCGTTGGCGAACTGGCTGCCCACCAGCTGTATGCCGTCGCCCGAGTCGCCCGCGAAGCGTATGGTTATGGAAGCCAGTTCGCTCACCTTTATCTTTTTGGAAGACTTGATCATGTTGGCACCTCTATAATGGGGGACTGGACTTGATACTTCAAATTATACTACAAAATACATTGGCAGACGCAACGGAGGCCCATGAAACTGCTTGAATACGAAGGCAAGGATATATTCGCGGCTTATAAAATACCCATCCAGCGCAGGTACGGCGTGATCCGCATAGGCGACAGCGCGGAAAACGTGAAGCTGGACGGCAACGGGCCCTGGGTCGTCAAAGCCCAGGTGCTGACCGGCGGACGGGGCAAGGCGGGAGGCGTCAAGATAGCCCGCACAAAAGAAGAGGCCCATACCTACATTAAGAATATGCTGGGGATGAAGATCGTCACCCATCAGACCCACGGGGCCGCTCTCACGGTGGAAGAAGTGCTGGTGGAAGCCGCCTGCGCTCCCGAGCGAGAGATCTATATTTCAGTGGTTCTGGACCGCAAAGAGGCCGCGCCCATGATAATAGCTTCCGCGGAGGGCGGCATGTCCATAGAAGAGCTGGCCCGGACCAGGCCCGAATGCATCATCAGAATGCCGGTGGATCTTGACGCCGGACTGCCGGATTTCCAGGCGCGGGAGCTGGCTTTCGCCCTGAAAATACCCAAAAAGAATTTCTGCGATTTCACGGCTCTGGCCAAGGCTCTCGCCAGGGTGTTTCTGGATTATGACGCGAGCCTGGTAGAAATAAATCCGCTGGCCATCACCAGCGACGGAGAACTGGTGGCCGTGGACGCCAAAATAGTGACCGACGACAACGCCCTGTTCCGCCATAAGGATCTGGAAGCCAAACCCGACCATGAATCCTCCGAGATAGAGAAAGAAGCGAAAGCCGTCGGCATAAACTATATCGGCCTGGACGGCTCCATCGGCTGCATGGTGAACGGCGCGGGCCTCGCCATGGCGACGCTTGACACGGTCAGGCTCGCAGGCGGCAGCGCGGCCAACTTCCTGGACGTTGGCGGCGGCGCGAACGTGGAACAGATAACCAAAGCTTTCCAGATCATTCTGAAAGACGCCAAGGTGAAAGCCGTTCTGGTCAACATCTTCGGCGGGATCATGAAGTGCGATAATATAGCCAACGGCATAGTGGAAGCGACAAAAAAAGCCAGGCTCCAGGTGCCCCTGATCGTGCGCCTTGAAGGCACGAACGTAAAAGAGGGCAAGGCGATACTGAAAGATTCGGGCCTTAAGCTGGAGCAGGCCGACTCCCTCTGGGAAGCGGCGCAGAAAGCCGTAAAGGCCGCCAACTGAGACCGTGGCTCTCGGCTTGTGATTCGAAACGAGCCCCCCATATTTCCGGAGGAAATTGACATGTCTATACTTTTAAATAAGGATTCAAAGATCCTCGTCCACGGCATGACCGGCGCGCAGGGCTCATTCCACTCCCGGCTGTGCCTGGAATACGGCTGCAATATCGTGGCCGGGATGACGCCCGGAAAAGGCGGAACCAGGCACTTTGACATACCGGTCTTCAACACCGTCAAAGAAGCCGTCAGGGAAACAGGGGCCGACACTTCGCTCATCTTCGTGCCGCCGCCATTCGCGGCCGATTCCATTCTGGAAGCGGCTGAAGCGGGCATAAAGCTCATCATCTGCATCACGGAGGGAATACCCGTGCTGGACATGGCGCGGGTAAAAAAACGCCTCCGCTTTCTGGAATTGGAAGGGCGGGGCGTAACGCTGGTCGGGCCCAACTGTCCCGGCGTCATAACCCCCGGCGAATGCAAAGCCGGCATCATGCCGGGGTATATCCACAAGAAAGGCCACGTCGGCATCGTGTCCCGCTCCGGGACGCTTACCTACGAGGCGGTGTGGCAGCTGACCAGCCAGGGGCTGGGCCAATCCACCGTGGTGGGGATAGGCGGGGATCCCGTGCAGGGCATGAATTTCGTGGACGTTCTTAAGATGTTCGAAGCCGACCAGGACACCAGCGCGGTGGTGATGATAGGCGAAATAGGCGGCTCCGCGGAGGAAGACGCGGCACGCTTTATAAAAGCGCGCATGACCAAGCCGGTATTCTCTTTCATAGCCGGCCGGACCGCCCCCCCCGGACGCCGCATGGGGCATGCCGGCGCCATCGTGGAAGGCGCTTCGGGCACCCATGCCTCCAAGGTGGAGGCGCTTGAGAACGCGGGCGTAACCGTAGTGGAGAACCTCTCCCTGATGGGCGAGACCGTGGCGGCCGGCCTCAAACCGAAAGCAAAAGCCGGGAAGAAATCATGATAAAACGCTACAAACTAGAAAACAACCAGCTGATCCAGACCGGGGACGACGCCCCCCTGATCTGGCTGCTCATAGATCCGACCGAGGACGAGAAAAAATGGGTCGTGGGCAATTTCAATCTGGATGAGCACAACCTCGCTTCGGCTTTCGACCCGGAAGAACCGGCCCGCATGGAATTCGAGCCGGATCATCTGGAGCTCATCTTTAAACGGCCCAAAAACTATTCCTCCAACGACCAGTTCCTGTTCAAAGTCTCTTCCATGGGCCTGTTTCTGTTCAAGGACAAGCTGATCGTAGCCATCTCCGAAGACCTGAATCTCTTCGCCGGTAAATATTTCAAGCACGTCACCGGCATCAAGGAGATCTTCCTGAAACTGATCTACAACTCCATTTTCCATTTCATGGAACACCTGAAGATCATAAACATGATAGCCGACGAAATAGAGCGCAAGATCAATTCCTCCATGGAAAACCGGTATCTGCTGAATCTGTTCACGCTGGAGAAAAGCCTGGTCTACTATCTTAACGCCGTAAACGCCAATTCCTACGTGATAGAACGCCTCAAACACGCCGCGGAAAAAGTGGGGTTCTCTCAGCGCAGCGTGGAATTCCTGGACGACATAATGATTGAAAACAACCAGTGCTCGCGCCAGGCGGAAATTTACTCCAACATCCTGGCCGGCCTTATGGACGCCAGGGCGTCCATCGTCAGCAATAATCTGAACGTGATGATGAAGAACCTCAACGCCGTGGTCATAGCGATAGCGGTGCCGAGCTTCTTCGCCGGCGTCGGCGGCATGTCCGAGCTCGCGACTATCACCCAGATCGCCGACCCCCGCGTGACCTATCCGGTTTTCATACTGCTCATGTCGGGCCTAGGCGTGGCGGTTTACTGGATCATAAAGCACGTAGAGAAACACTAACCGGTAATGCCCGCAGGGCATTACCTGAAGGATAAAGGCTAAAGGATTAAGGAAACTCACAGAGAATATATAAAGTTTTTTTGCCCTTTAGCCCTTATCCCTCATCCTTTAGCCTTTTCCCTTATGCCTAAAGTTTTTATCGTTTCCCTGGGCTGTCCTAAGAACCTGACTGACGCCGAGGTGATGGCCGGACACCTTGCCGCGGCCGGGTATGAGCTGACCGCGGACAAAAACAAGGCCGACGTCGTTCTGATAAACACCTGCGCCTTTCTCAGTTCCGCCGCCAGGGAATCGGAAGCCGAGATAAACCGCTTTATCTCCCTTAAAAAGCGGGGGAAGATCTCAAAAATCGCCGTGACCGGCTGCCTGGTCGAACGCGAGAAGGATTCGCTGCTCAAGAGATTCCCGCAGATAGACGCTGTTGCGGGAATAAACGCCCTGGACCGGATAGCTTCCGCCCTGGACGGCGGCGGCAGCCATATCCTGCCGGCGACCCTGCCGCTTGCCGCCCCTAAACTGAAAGTCCGTCTCACCGCCCCTCACAGCGCCTACCTGAAAATTGCCGACGGCTGCGACAATCACTGTTCGTACTGCGCTATTCCCATGATACGCGGGCGCTTCCGGTCAAAACCGATGGAGGACGTGATCGACGAAGCAAAAAACCTGGCCGGATCCGGAGCCAGGGAGATCTCGCTCATCGCGCAGGACACTACTTCCTACGGGCTGGATCTATATGGCCGGCCCAGACTTTACGAACTCTTAAAGGAACTTATAAAGATCCCGGGCGTGGATTGGCTGCGACTCATGTACGTCTACCCGGAAAAGCTTTCTTCCGAGATTCTCAAATTTATGCGGGACGAGGAAAAGATAGTCCATTATCTGGATCTGCCGCTGCAGCATATCTCGGACAATGTCCTTAAAAAGATGAACCGCCGCTCCACGGAAAGCTCCATAAAACGCAAGCTGGCGTCCATCAGGAAATTAGTGCCTGATATCGCTTTAAGAACCAGCTTTATCTCCGGCTTTCCCGGCGAGACTGAAAAAGATTTCAAAAAACTGCTGGCGTTTACCGCCGGGGCAGGCTTCGATAACGTGGCCGTTTTCGCCTATTCCCGCGAACCCGGAACCCCGGCCGCCCGACTGCCGGGGCAGATACCGGAAACGGTAAAAACCGCCCGCATGAACGAGCTGATAACCGCGCAAAGCCGGGTAGTAGACCGTATAAACCTCGGTCTGGCGGGGAAAACAGTAAAAGTTCTAATGGACTCGGGGAATTTCGGCCGCACCTACCGCGACGCCCCGGAGATAGACGGGAAAGTGGAAGTGATACCGGACGCCATAGGCCATAAGCCGGACGCCATAGGCAGAAAAACCAAAAAAACTTATGGCTTAAAGCCTACGGCCTATGGCAGCGCAGGAGCCCCTCCCACGCTTAAAGCAGGCGATTTCATTAACGTAAAAATAACCGGCGCCGCCGGCTACCTCCGCCGCGGCACGGAAATCCGGTGACATAATACTCTGGAATCCGGCCACGGTGTGGCCGATAGCGTGCCCGACGGGCCCATACCCTCGCCAAGCCCCCGACTGGACTTCTCGCGGCTCTATACCCAAAGCCCGCCAGCCCGGCGTTGCCTTTTCAGTACAGACCTTTCTGGCGCAGTTCCTCGTCGGTCATGCCGAAGTGGTGGGCCAGTTCGTGCATCACCACGTGCCGCACTTCCTCTTCTATCTCTTCCGGGGTGGAACACTCCGCCTCTATGTTCTTCTTAAAGAGCGTTATCTTGTCCGGCATGGCCCCGCTGTAACCGGTATCCCTGTCCAAAAGCGGGATACCCTCGTATAACCCCAGCAGCCCGCCCCCAAAGCGCCGCTCCCGCGCACGCCCGGGCGCGTCGGCCACGATCACAACGACATTCTTCATTTTGTCTCTGAAAAATTTCGGCAGCCCCCTAATCGCCTTCCCCGCCAATTTTTCAAATTCTTCCGGTGTCATAGGTTTTAAGGCGGCAAACGGCAGAAAGCAAGTGGTGGGGCTGGACGTGGTGGAAGTCGCCCCTATCAAAGGCTCCCCCGTGACCGAATTCAACGCCGCCAAACTCGTCTACCGCCTGATGGGCTCCCTGAGCTGATCTGAAAGAATTTCTTGCACCAGCGGCCTCAAGTTCGGGGATCCGCCAAAAAGCGGGGGTCAGGCATGTACCTGACCCCGCCCCTCCTGACCCGCAGCGTCAGTCCATAGGAGTAAGGCGCATATTCGCCTTACCCATCATGAACACCTCCTGATATTCGTAAGAATTTTCCCCGCCCTCTCTCGAAATTCCAGAACGATACGGGAACACGCGGCATTTGCGGGCACCGCCGGCGCCAGGCTCCGTAGGACAATTAGCCCGGATCGTAAGCACGATGTTTTTTTTGCCCACATACCGCCCAAGTATGCCCCCCTCCGCCTCCGCAGGAACCGGCCCCAGATACCCCATGAACTTAAGATAATCCCCCGTTATAAGCATCCCAAAATGAGCGTCTCCAGGACGCCGTCCCAGCGCCGGATCCGATATTTTCACGGTAAACGGCTTGAACGTTCTATCTCCCATCACATGAATGGCAAGGTCGGCCCGCGTGATAACATCCCCACTAAATGTGATCGTTCCGTTTAGACCAAAGTACTGACCGACAGGCCCCAGATAAGCGGGCCCCTCCTCACCCGGAAACCCAGTCCCGTCCATGGAAAGCCGGTAACTGCGTTCCAGGGCCGGAACGGCAGGCGCCTCTGTTTGCCCATTACCGCCTTTAACAACAGCCTCAGGTTCGATCCGCTCTTCCATAGTTTTTGTGTTTTTAGCGGCCGCCGGAACGCTGATCCCACTCGCTGAAAGCTGGGCCTCCAAACCGGCATTCACTTCAAGGGAGTAGCCAAACCCGGCCAGACCCGTCATCAGGGCCGCCACCAATCCTGCAACGCTGCTTATTCTCTTCTCCATAAATATTACCTCCCGGGATCCCGCGATAAATGTTCTCCGACTCTCTACTGGAGTATAGCTGACGCACCTCACTTCCGCAAGGGCTAACATGCCCACACCCATCTTGATTTTTGGCCCGTGCGGAGTGTGGGCCTCTCCAAGTCTCTCGCCGCGGGATGGGGGGACGAACCCCGACCTGATCCCAAGTTTAACGGAATTATCGCGAAACTGTCATTAAAAGCAGGGTCTTGGTCAGCCTGCCCGTCGTTTTGCAGCCCCATTTTGACCATTTCGTCCCTCAAAGGCTCATGGATCGTATCCAGTTTATTTTTTTCGTCATCTTTCCATGTGCCGAAGGTCAGCGCCGGAACCGAGGCCACTATTTCATTTATCCCGCAAATTTCACCATACTCAAAAGCAACGGGAGCCTTTTTCTTTTGTTTTAAATGAGCGCCGGGGAATAATGCCGAAGGAACATAATCGGCGTAAGTTTTACGGAGGGGTGGCGAGGGTATGGGTTCGGCGGGCCCTCGCGCAGGGCGAGGCTTGCGCAGCGCCGAGCCCGAGCGGGAGCGCGGCCACGGTGTGGCCGATAGCGTGCCCGACGGATCCATACCCTCGCCAGGCCCCCGACCGGGCTTCTCGCGGCTCTATACCCAAAGCCCGCCAGCCCGGCGTTACCTTTTCAGTACAGGCCTTCCTGGCAGGGTGCCGCGTTATTTGGAGATAAAATAAATTCCGCCGGAGATGAGCAGGGTGCCTATAAGTTTGGCCGCGGTGAAACTCTCGCCAAGAAAGAGATAGACCATGACAAACGTCACGAAAGGATATGTGGAACTCAAAGGCACGATCTTGGAGGCCTCTCCGCCGGACATGGCCTTGAGATAGAAGAATACCCCCCCCATCGTCACAACCACGCTTGAAAGTATGAACACCGAAGCCAGTTTGTTGGAGCCCAGCAGCGCGGCCCTGGTGGGAAGATATTTCCATAGCAGGAAAGGGACAAAGATGACCAGCATAAACAGCGTCCTGAGATAGAACGCGGATGACGAATCCACGTACCGCAGCGTCATCTTATCGAAAAACGCGCCCATCCCCCAGGCCAGGATCGCAAGCAGAAGAAATATTATAGTTGATGAATCCATATCCCTTACGGCGGCGGCAGCGGGCCGTACAGTTCCGCTTCGGTGAAAGGTTTTTTAATATAGCGGTCTATGTATTCCCAGAAGCCCCATTCATCTTTGTAGGCCCGGGCTTCCTTGTACAACTCCACGGCTTTCGCCCGTTCCCCCTTAAGATCCAGGATATTCCCGGCCTTGACAAGCGCCCAGACGGCCCAGCGGGCCGGATGAACCTCGGGGTTATCTTTGATCGTCGCGTAGGATTTATGAAAATAATCCGAAGCCGCGTCATAATTTTTCTCCACCAGATACGTGGAACCGATGGCGGAAAGAACGCGCGGCAGATATCTTTTGCGGTAACCCGGTACGCCTTCCTGGAGGCGTTTCAGATACTCCAGCGACTCTTTACGGGATTCAAGATACCGTTTATCTTCGAACAACGAAACTATCAGGACAAACTGCATCTGAGGGTGCATGGGATATAATTTAACCAGTTCTTCGGACCATTTGACCGCGGTCTTTGTATCTTTGAACCGGTTGCCCGGCTCCGTATAGATTTCAATAAGCAGAAGTTCGGCGGCCAGGGCGTTGAAATATCCTTTCTCCTTGCATACCTTGATATACTCCACTCCCTGCGCCGCGTTCCCCCCCATAAGAAGCTTTGCCAGAACCTTTATCACTCCGGACAATGTCCCGGCGTAATACTCGTACATCCCCAGCCCGAGATATGAATCGTACAGCTCCGGATCCACTTTCAGGGACTTGCGGGTGTTGGAGATCGCTTTCTTCCCGTCAAAATAGGCTTTTAGCCAGCGGTGCTGCATCAGCGCGAGCCGCGCCCGCAGGCCGTACATGCCGCCCAGGCACATATAAGCGTTGGCGTCGGCCGGGTGTTTTTTCAGCCAGGCGCGCGCGATCCCGATGGCCTTGTCCGTCATTTCCCCGTATTCCCGCGCCAGTTTCGGATCCGATTCGTCCTCAAGGTATTCCAGCTCGGCCCATTTGGACATGGCCAGGCCGAAATGCGGAAAAGGATGGTCGGGATATTTTTCCGCCGCCAGTTCAAAATTCTTTTTGGCCTCCGCAGGATCCACGGCGTAGATGGCGTCTATACCTTTCTTGGACAGAAGCCTGAGCTCTTCGGGCAGGGGTTCCGCCGGAGCGGCGGCGCGGAGGCCGGACACGGCCGCAAAAACTAAAAAAACAACCGGGAGCATGATTTTCTTCATAAGGATTCTATTTTATCCGTCCCCATATATTTCCTGAGCGCTTCGGGAACCGTCACGGAACCGTCCTCCTCCTGATAGTTTTCAAGTATGGCCGCGAAAGTACGGCCCACGGCCAGCCCGGAACCGTTCAGCGTGTGGACGAATTCGGTCTTTTTGCCGTCCGCCCGTTTGAAGCGGGCGTTCATCCGGCGGGCCTGAAAATCCCCGCAATTGGAGCACGAAGAGATCTCCCTGAATTTGTTTTCTCCGGGCATCCAGACTTCCAGGTCATAAGTCATGGCGGAACTGAAGCCAAGGTCGCCCGTGCAAAGTTCCAGCACGCGGTAAGGTATGCCAAGAAGCCGGAGAATCTTCTCGGCGTCGGCGCGCAGTTTCGTCAGGGCGGCCATGGAATCTTCCGGCCTTGTGATCCAGACCAGTTCCACTTTATTGAACTGGTGGTTGCGGATCAGACCGCGCGTATCCTTGCCGTAAGAGCCGGCCTCCTGGCGGAAACAGGCGGTATAAGCGGTGAACTTCCATGGCAGAGATTCTTCTTTCAGAACCTCCCCCCGGCACAAATTGGTCAGCGGCACCTCGGCCGTAGGAATAAGGTACAGCGGCGGTTCGGCGGCCACCTTGTAGAGGTCCTCTTCAAACTTGGGAAGCTGCCCGGTGCCGGTCATGCTTTCGGAATTGACGAGGAAAGGAGGAAAGATCTCGGTATAGCCGTGTTCAAGCGTATGCGTGTCCAGCATCAGCTGAGTGATGGCCCGTTCCAGGCGGGCGCCCGGGCCTTTCAGCAGCGCGAAGCGCGAACCGGAAAGCCTTGTGGCCGCGGCAAAATCCAGTATGCCCAGGCTTTCGCCCAGGGCGTGATGATCCAGCGGCTTGAAAGAGAACTCGCGCCGGCCGCCGGGATCTTGATAGACGACTTTATTCTCCTGCGGCCCGCCCCCTTTCACGACATTCCCGTCCGGGAGGTTTGGGACGCCCAGAAGCAGACAGTTCAGTTCCTTTTCAAGCGCGGACAGGCTTTCTTCTTTCGACCTGATGGTTTCTTTTATGGCGTTGGCCTCGTCCATCACGGCTTTGGCTTCGGCCTCTTTTTTGGCTATTTTAAGTCCTTGTATCTTCTGAGAAACCTCATTGCGCCGGGAACGCAGCGCCTCGGTCTCCGCCAGAACGGCCAGATATGCCCCGTCCGTTTCTATTATTTTATCCAGGGCCGGAAGATAGCGCCCGCCGCGGTCGCGGAGGCCGGTTCGAACCCGGTTCGGATCTGAGCGTATAAGTCTGATGTCCAGCATTGGGAGCCTCTAAAAGATGAGAGTTGGAAGGTTAGAAGATTGGAGGGTTTGAAGTTAGGGAATTCCTCCCTCTAACCTTCCAACCCTCTAGTTACGGTTTCTTTATCTCTATGACTGCTTCTTTCATTATTCTGGACGGCTCGTCGCCGGGCCTGGGATCCAGCATTACCTGCAGTTTAAGTGCGTCGGCCCGGAAGCCGCTGTTTTTTAACTTTTTAAGCTGTTCGTTAAGCGCGCTGTGTATTAATTTAGCTTCATACAAACCTCCCGGCTTTATCCGGGAGATACGAACTTCTTCCACGCGGAACGGAACCGTCCAGAAACCGGGATCCGGGGCGCCGGGATCGGCTGCGCCGACGTTAAGTTTTGCCGGCAGCTTCACCAGACGCAGGCTTAAGGCGCACCGGAGCACCAGCCCCTCCACCGGCCGGGCGGAAAGATTCTGCGCGGTCACCACGGCGCGTAATTTGTCCGCATATCTTTGGTAGGATCCCAGCTTCAGTTCCGAAACGGTTTCAAAGGGCAGCTTCTTATTGTCCTTAACGCGCGAAATCTGCCAGTCTATTTTGTCTATCCGCACCTGGGCACTGAGCGCGGAGCAGAAAAACGGCAGGGCCAGAAGCGCGGCAAGTATCACATGAGATCTTTTGCTTGCCGGCATAATAGGATTAAGAAACTCCCCCGCTGTTCAGAAGCTCCTGCGCAAGTTTTTCCGGGATAAGGCCCAGCACCTCGCAGCGGGTCACGCTCTTGTCGCACTGAATATCCAGTTTTACGCTTATGATGCGATAGCTCTGTTTAACGTCCACCGAAGCCCCCATAGCCCCCAGCAGGTGCTGCGGCTCGCCCCTCAGGCATCTGGGAGCGGACGGAATGAAGATCCGTTTGACCGCGTTTGAAAAAGCGCCGGCAAGAGAATTCAGAATGATATTGCCCAATTCCGTGAGAAGCAGTTCGCCCGCCTGGTTCAGCCGGGGCGAAGCGGAAAAAGAATACCCAAGGAAACACCTGGAGATGCGGTCTATATCGCGCGGGTCGAAAAGTAGGATGGCGATGAAAGGCAATTCCCCTTTCACGTCGAAATAAACCGCCGCGGCCTCCCCTTCTTCCGGGGCGCGGAGCTTTACGGCTTCATCCAGCGTCCCCATCGAAACATCGGCGCCGGCCACTTTCCAGGTTCCGGCGGAAACCCGCGAAAGTTTTTCCACGCATTTCCGCAGGCCGGCCACAGCGACGCGGTTCAGCATCTCGTTCGTATTCTCGCTCATATAGACTCAGATTCAAGACTCAGGATTCCCTACACCACGATACTCCTGACCACGGCCTTGAATTCCTCGTAGGAAAAAGGTTTGCGGATAATGGCCGTGACGCCGGTATGGGAGAGTTTACGATCCAGCTCTTTCTGATCCACGGCTGTGATCACGACAACCCGGACTTTGGGATCCAGCTTGCGGAGGTCGGCCAGGATCTCAACCCCGGACTGCCCCGGCATGATGAGGTCAAGGAACACCACCTCCGGCTTAAGCTCGGCGTAAGCTTTGAGCGCGGCCTCGCCGTCGCCGGCCTCTCCCGCCACTTCGTGCCCCAATTCCGTCAGGAGCGCCCTGATGGTATAGCGCATGAGTTCATTGTCGTCCACTATCAGTATTTTCATGTGACTTTTCCCCGCAGAAACCAGGGGCTAGGGCGGCAAGCCCTAACCCCTCTAAACCCCGTTTCAGCAGCAACAGGCGCACTTGGCTTTGGGCGCCGCGGCCGCTTTTTTTCTGAGCATTTCCGCCGCGTTGGTCTTTTCCCACTCAAAACCGTTCCGGCCGAAATGGCCGTAGGCCGCGGTCTTTCTGAAGACGGGGGCGCGGAGCTTGAGGTTATGAATAATGCCTTTGGGAGTGAAGTCGAAATTGGCTTTTACGATATTGGCCAGTTTCTCGTCGGCGATGACGCCGGTGCCGTGGGTGTCCACATAAAGGCCGACGGGCTCCGCCACGCCGATAGCGTAAGCGACCTGGACGGTGCACTCTCTGGCCAGTTTGGCGGCGACGATGTTCTTGGCCACGTAACGCGCCATATAAGCGGCGGAGCGGTCTACTTTTGTCGGATCCTTGCCGGAGAAAGCGCCGCCGCCGTGGGGAGCCACGCCGCCGTAGGTATCCACGATGATCTTGCGGCCGGTCACGCCGGTGTCGGACTGCGGTCCGCCCACCACGAACTTGCCGGTCGGATTTATGAGGAACTTGGTGTGCTTGTCTATCATCTTCCTGTCCACCACGGGCATAATGACCGCGTCGATGATCTCTTTCCTGGCTTTTTCGGTGATCTGGTGGCCGGACTTGTCCAGGATCTCCTCGGTATGCTGGGATGAGATCACGATGGTCTCTACGCGCGCGGGCTTGCCGTCGTGGTATTCCACGGTGACCTGAGACTTCCCGTCGGGGCCGAGGTAAGGGAGGATATTTTTTTTGCGTACTTCCGCGAGCCGCATGGCCAGTTTCTGCGCGAGCATAAGCGGCAGGGGCATGAGTTCCGGCGTCTCATCGGAGGCATAACCGACCATCAGGCCCTGATCCCCGGCGCCGCCGGTATCCACGCCCTGGGCGATATCCGGAGACTGGCGGCCGATAACATTGATGACCGCGCAGGTCTCGTAATTGAATCCGTATTTGGTGTGGTTGTAGCCTATGTCCCTGATCACCTGGCGTGCCAGCGTATCAACGTCCACGTAGGTTTTGGTGGTGATCTCCCCGCCGACTACGACCATGCCGCGGGTGATGAAAGTCTCGCAGGCGACGCGGCCGGCGGGATCTTTTCTCAGGATCTCGTCAAGCACAGCGTCCGAAATCTGGTCGCACACCTTGTCGGGGTGGCCTTCGGTGACCGACTCCGACGATACGAATCTCTTACCGGTAAAGTTCATACGTTCCCTCCATGTATTTTGACAGCGCTTTTCTACTTCTGATCTATGAGTTTGGCCGCGAATTCAAGGAATTTTTTCGTGTTCTCCTGGGATTCGGTTTCAGCGTAAGTCCTCAACAAGGGCTCGGTGCCGGACGGACGCATGAGCAGCCAGCAATCGTCCTCAAGGATGATCTTAAGACCGTCGATGGTGTTGGTATCCAGCACCTTCCTGCCCAGAATGGTTTTGGGCAGTTTCTTTTTGAGCTTTACCGCGAAAGAGTGTTTATTGGGAACCGCTTTTTCAAGCTTCATGTCCCGGCGTATGAAAGCCGATCTGCCGTAGCGCGCTTCCACATCCTTATACAGCTCGGATACGGTTTTACCGGTTTTAACCGCCATCTCCATGAACATCAGGGCGGTAAGCGCGCCGTCACGCTCCGGGATATTGCCTTTCCAGGCATAGCCGCCGGACTCCTCCACCCCGAACGAAACGTCCTCGGAGATCATCTTCTCGGCTATGTACTTGAAACCTACCGGGGTCTCCTCGAAGGGCAGACCGGCGGCCTTGGCGATGCGCTTGGTAAGATACCCCATGGACACGGCCTGCGCCACTTTCCCCTTAAGGCGGTTGCGCTTGAGCAGATAATCCAAAAGCATGGGCGCTATCTGGCATGGGGTCATATAAACGCCCTTATCGCTGACCAGCGCGAAGCGGTCAGCGTCGCCGTCCAGCGCCATACCCATAACGGCTTTCTTCTTCTTTACGGTATCGATCAGTTCGGCGAGGTTCTTTTCCACCGGCTCCGGCGTAATGCCGCCGAACAGGGGATCGGAGGCCGCGCGGATCTTTATAATGTTCTTGGAGTTGAACACCTCGCCGGCCACCTCGGCCCCCGCTCCGTACATAAAATCCACTACCACAGGCCCCGGCAGTTTTGAGAGGATCTGGCCGATGTTCACCTTCGAAGCCAGATAATCCACGTAATTCTTTTTGAAAGATTTTCTGGGCGCGGGGGCGGCCGCCCTGAGCATCGGCACAGCCTTGGAAATATAATTCTCCAGTTCCGCCGTAACCGAAGGGGGAGCCGACCGGCCGTTCTGCTTTATCTTGACGCCGTTATAAAAATACTGGTTGTGGCTGGCGGTGATCACTACGCCCAGACCGAATTTGGAGGCCGTGAGCCAGCTCACGGCCGGGGTAGGAAGGGGGCCGTCGGAAACCACGCAGACCACGCCGTTGGCGGCAAGGATGTCCGCGGCCGCGGCCGCGAACCGATCCGACATGAACCGCCTGTCATAGCCGATCACCACGCTCGGCTTTTCCGCTACGCGCATATTTTTGTACGCGATATAATCCGCCAGGCCCTGCGCGATCTTGCGCACGGCCTCGTAGGTGAAATCGCGCGAGATGATGCCCCGGAAGCCGTCCGTGCCGAAAGTTATCTGGTTAGGATGCGAGCTCATGACAGCATATATACTATTAAAATTCCGGGGAAAGGTAAAGGGAAACGAGAGGAAAAGCGGGGGATAAAATGATAGAATAATCCCCGTGTAAGGAAGAAAACCTTTCCGAAAACCATCGGCAAAACGGCGGGGAGTTACGCAAAAGCGCGGGGTAAATATGCTGGAAAGAAGATCGTTTCTGATAATTATCGCCGTCATGGCGCTTACGCTGGTCAGCGTGCCCAGCGTCCTGTTCCATAACGCCCTTACCAAGTACTTCACTTTCATGGGACACTGGAGCGTGGCCAGCATAAAGCCGTCCCGCAACGCCCAGCTTCCCCCCATACATCCGCGGGCGGCCGGGCAGCGGGCGGATCTGCCCCAGGCGGAACTGCGCTTTGTAAAGTTCTCGGTCAGGATAGCCAACGCCAAAACGGTCGGGCTCGCCGGAGATTTCAACAAGTGGGATCGGGATTCTATCGCGCTGGCCAGGCGGGAGAAAAATGTCTGGGGAACCATCCTGCCGCTGCCGCCGGGAACATACCACTACCTTTACAATATCGACGGCCAGCTCATCCTGGATCCCCTCAACCCCGAAACGGCCATGCTTGGGGGCAGGAAAGTTTCAGTGATGACCGTAAAATAAGGTCAGGGTACAGGGGCCGGGGTTTTCAGGTAAAAATCCGTGTCTAAAACATTTTTGTTAAATCTGCTTCTGCTGCTCCCGGCGCCGCCGCTTCGCGCCGGCACGGCGCTCCTTTGGATACCGCGCGAACACGCCGCGGTGGACGACGTGCTGAGCCGCCTTGAAGCCGGCAAAGACCTTAAACTGACCGCGGCTGTCGGCGAGATCCCGGCGGCCGCGGCCGAGAGGATGAAAGCTCTGGCCGCGGAGGGACGCCTGGAGCTGGCGGCGAGGCCGGCCGGGGATCCGCCTATGCCTCTTTTCTATTCCGCCGGAGAAGAAACCGTCCGCTGGCAGGGCAAACTTTCCAGCTCCGCTTTCACCAACGATCCTTTTTTTCTCTCGCTCAGAATGAGCGACGCGCGCGACGCTTATACGAAGAACTTCAGGCACCCGCCGGACGGCTTCGTCAGCTCTCCCGGCGGGATTGCCGCCGGCTGCGTCCCCCTGGCCAAAGCCTTTGGCTTTAAATGGCTGGCTGCCGGCCCGCTGGTTTCCACCACGCCTTTCAATTTCATCGACGCCGAAGGGATCAGTCTTGTGCCCTTTTCCACCACTCCGGCCGCCGGAGGCTCCGCATTCCTTGTTTTCGACGAAACCACGGACGCGCCGGGCGCGGATTCAAGGGCCGCCCTCCTGGACTTTCTCTCATCGAACGCCCATTTTCCTTACCTGACGGTCTCCGAGGCGCTTAAAACCGCCGTATCGACCACCCTCCCCGCGGCCCAGGCCGCCCGGTCGCTCGCTCCCTGGAGCGGAGACTACTCCCTCTGGGCCTCCGGGCGGATCCAGACCGGCGCGCTGACCGCCCTGGCCAGAACCCGGACAGACCTCATGTCCTATCTAAACGCCGCGCAGGGAGACTACAAAGCCGCAAAGCCCGCTTTCGCCGGATATTTTTCCGTGGAATCCGGCCCGGGGCTTCTCAGGCTTTCCGATCCGGAAACTGAAACCGCCAAAGAAACCGAGATGGAAATGCAGAACGTTCTGGCGGACGTCTACAGGCTTATGGACAAAGCGCCGCCGGCCTGGCTTTTCTCCCCGCTGGCCGACCTTAAAGAAAAAACGGAAGACGCCGATAAAGTAACGGTGGCGAAAAGCTCCTCCGGTTTTATCCTCAACAATTCAGGCCGCCCCCCGATACCGCCCGCCGCGGCCCCCGCAGACCCGAACATAGCCTGGAAGCTGGCCAGGGTGGAGCTTTCCTGGAACGACAGCGAGGTCTCATTCTCTTTTACCCCGCTGAGCGCTCTTGAAACCCCGGACGAGGGAATTTCACCAAACGCGCGTTTTGATCTCTATATCGACGTGAACAACCGCCCAAGGGCGGGAGCCGCCAGGCTGCTGGAAGGACGCGGCGGCAGGATCTTTCCCGACAACGCCTGGGAATACGCTCTGGAAGTATCCGCCGCGGCCTCAACAATCTACACTTTCACCACCAGGGGCCCGCAGAAAGCGGGTAATTTTCAGACCGTCCTGAAACACGGTTCGTTCACCGCGCGCATCCCCAGGACGCTGCTCAGGGGAAATCCCGGTCTCTGGAGTTATACCGCTCTAATGCTGTACACGCGGAACGGAGCCGCTTTCACCACGACCGACTTCCTCGCGGAAGACTTCTCCAACGGCTACTATTACTCGGTCAGGCCCGGCGGGAAATAACCTGTACAGGAGGCGCTTAAATGCAAAGGGACAGAATAATAGATTTCGTGGACCGTTACCTTGACAGCAAAAATATAAAGGACTCTTCCCAGAACGGCTTGCAGGTGGAAGGGAAGCCCGAAGTGAAGAAAATAGCTTTCGGCGTTTCCGCCTCGCTTGAACTTTTCAAGCGCGCGGCGGAGGCCGGCGCCGATATGATAATCGTTCATCACGGCCTGCTCTGGGGCCGGTCTTTTCCGGTCAAAGGCCCTTTCCGTAAAAAACTGGAACTACTGCTTAACAACGGCATAACGCTGGCCGCCTGGCATCTGCCGCTGGATAAACATCCCGTTGCCGGCAACAATGCCCGGATCATGAAACTCCTCGGCGCCGGCGAGCTGCGGCCTTTCGGGACTTATGACGGAGAAACCATCGGTTTCAGAGCGGCTTTTAGAAAGACCCGGCCGCTGGGAGATGTGATAAAGACCCTTCAATCCGGACTTTCCGCGGACATCCTCTCTTTCAATTTCGGCCCGAAGAAGATACGGACGCTGGGAGCGGTATCGGGCGGGGGGCAGCGGATGTTCGACCAGGCCATAGCGGCCGGGCTGGATCTTTATATTACCGGGGAAGTTTCGGAATTCGTACAGGAAACCGCAAGGGAACACCGCGCCAACTACATTGCCGCCGGGCATTACAACACCGAAAAGACCGGCGTCTGGGCGCTTGAGAAACTCCTGCGCGCCAAATTCGGGGTAGAGACCGAATTTATAGACGTCCCCAACCCCGTCTAAAAAAACCCGTCCCCGGAACCGGGGACGGGTTTTCCGACCACTGACGACTATCTTCAAAACTGATAGATCTCCAGGATACCGTTCACTATCCTGAAGCCCAAATGCGGTTCAACGTTCTCGATAACGACCCCTTCAGGACTTATTCTGGAAGCGCTCACGGTCTGGTTAGGCGCATCGCCCCGGGGGGCAAAGGTAAGCACCCGCCCCTTTCCGAAACGGCCGTTTCCCGCGCTGTCCTGGAGTATTTCCGTGTTATAATAAAAATTGTGCCGGGCTCCGGATTCGAGCCTTTTTCCTTTTTCTCTCAACGCGACGACCAGTTCATCCAGGGAAACATCCAGCACCACCCGACCCGCTGTTTCCACCGTCAACCGGCGGCGCAGCATGGAAATACTGACAAGATATTTTCCCCCATCTCCATCAAAAAGTATCTCCCTGCTGCCCAAAAAAGCCGCGCGGCCCTTTACAAAAACCGTCTGCCCCCTGCTGGTACGAAAGATGAGAAAATACCTGTCGTTCTCGCCGCAGGACGTCCCGCCGCTATCGCAATTCGCGGCCAGGGCGCCGCTGACATGCACGGTATCCCCGGAAGCGGTCTGAAAAGTCAATTTGGTTTTCAGATTGGCATCAAGTATTTTTTCCAGCTCGACGCGCTCCACCACCGCGCCTGGGGCGGAAACGCCTTTGTACATCGCGGTTGAAACCGCGGCCTTTACCCCCCCGAAACCCCTGGCGAGATAGCCGTTCCACTGATCCATCTCCGCGGAGGAGGCCGTTCTACCGGCCCTTGCCGGAGCGGCGGGAGCCTGGAACCGCATATCCATCGAAGACGGGTCCAGCCCGCCAAAAGCCTTATCGGCGGACGCGCGGACTTCCCCGGCGCCGGCGTCCTGAAATACAGCGGACAGCGACGCCGCCAGACCCGCTATGATCAAAACCGCTCTTTTCATAAAATTTCCCCAGGTTCCCTGAATTTCCGCGAAGACGGCTTGTCTTCCATAACTACAGTCTACCAGCAAAACCCGCGTTCCGCAAGGCCCTAAGGCCCACCCTGTTAAGGGGCCGAAAGACCCACCTTTGCCTCCAGCCTCGGTATAAGCAGGATGACGCAGGACACGGCCAGCACCGCCAGGGAATTGAAAGCGATGCAGAATCCCACGGAAAATTTCTCGGCCAGAAACCCGTTCAGCATGAACGTCAGCGGCAAAACCGCGTAACAGATTGTGGTAAGAACCGCGAAGAACCTGCCTTTCATTTCTTCCGGCACGGTATACTGAAAAAGCGCCAGCGCGGCGGCGTTACCGGCCCCCAGGGCCGCGCCCGCGGCAAAAAGAAGGGCACAGACAGCGTACCTGTCCCCGGTAAAATAAAGCCCGCCGAACGACAGCCCAAGGAAAAGAACGGATCGGAAAAAAGTCCCGTACACGCTCCGATAGCCCTTTCTGAAGCTGGCCGCGGCAGACATCACGAAAGAGCCCAGGGCGAAAAACGTTTCAAAGATGGCCAGCCAGACTACCGATTCCCTGAGCGTGAACTGAACGATCATCGGGATGAGGATCAAAAGCGGACCGATGAAAAAATTAAAAGCGGCGAAAACATACAGCAGGGATCTGAGCGGCCGGTTTTTCAGGATATAATTCACGCCTTCCCGCAGTTCCGCCATATAAGCCGAAACGCCGCTCCCCCCGGGCAGGCCCGTCTCCGCCTTAGGCGGACGCAAGTCCGTCCTGATGCGCAGGACGGCGAAAAAAGAAACCAGGTAGGACGCCGCATTGAACACGAAAGCGCCGATAACACCCGTTAACGCCATCAGGACGCTCCCCAGGGCCGAGCCGGCCACGTTCGACAGCTGCATGACCGAGGCGTCGGCCGCGGCCGCGCCGGCCAGCTTTTCCGGGGAAGTCAACCGCATAATGGAACTTGAGACGGCGGATTCGAACAGCGGGCCGAAAGCGGAAATGAGAAAACACAGGGCGTAAAGCGCCGGCAGCGTGAGTCTGTCCGAAAAAAGAAGCCAGGCCAGCGCGAAAACGCAGAAAGCCCGCGCGCCGTCGGCAAGAAGCATCACCCGGCGCTTGTCGGACCGATCCACCAGGGCGCCCAGCGCGGGGCCGAAAAGAACCACCGGTACGACGTTCACGGCCATCACCAGGCCCAGCTGGAACCTGGCGCCGTCGCCGCTCCCGCTTATTATCCACCAGGCAATGGCAATGGAAAAAAACTTATCGCCGACGGCCGAGACGACGCGCCCGAAGAAAAGCCGGCGGAAATCGGCGAACAGCGCCAGCGGGTGCGTCCTTAATTCGTTGATCAAAACCGGCATTTTGCAATTCTATAAAACATCGGCCATATTCACAACGGCGCGGATCCGCGGATCCGATTGAAGCCGTATGGCGTAATTAATATAATCTACGGGACGCCGCGTTGGCGAACAGCTTTAAGGATGGGAGGAAATCATGGAAAGGTCTCCGGCTATGACCAGCGTGGACGCGAACTGGACGGAGTTCCATAAAAAGGATGTTTCGGAAAAGCTGCCGTTCTTCGCCAGGAACGGACGGCTTTATGACTGCCTTTTCGCCCAGCAATTCGACCGGGAACTGCTGACCCGCCTTTTCAAGACCGCCGACGCGCTCCGGGAAATGACTAAGAAAAAGGAAGGCATGGACTACGCAGGGTCCCTCCTGTCCCACGTGCGCGCCATGCTCTATTTCGTACAGCCGTCCACCCGGACCTTTCTGTCATTCCTGAACGCGGCCCACATACTGGGCATCCGGACTTCGGAGATCCGCGACACCTCCACTTCTTCCGAGGTGAAAGGCGAAAGCCCGGAAGACACCGTGCGCACTTTTTCCAGCTACGTGGATCTGATCATCATGCGCCATCCGGCCCCCGGCTTCGTCGAAAAGACCGCCTGGCTGATGAACCGCACCAACCGGCCGGTTCCCATCATAAACGGCGGCTCGGGCAAGGATCAGCATCCCACCCAGGCGCTCCTGGACGCTTACACGCTTTACCGCAGTTTCAACGGTGAAATGGACAATAAAAAGATAGCCATGGTAGGCGACCTGAAACGCGGCAGGACCGTGCGTTCGCTCACCTACCTTATGAAAAATTACAGGAATATCTCGCTGGCATTCGTCTCGCCGGAAGAATTCCGCATGGAAGCCGACATCCTGGAATTCCTGAAACGCCACGGCATACCGTTCACGGAGACCGGGGATTTAAGATCCGTGATGGGCGGCGCCGACGCCGTCTACATGACCCGCGTCCAGGATGAGCACGACAAGGCCGGGGAATCGGGCGCCGTGGATTATTCCCCTTTTTACTTCAAAACGGAACACCTGAAACTGATAAAAAAGACCTGCGTTATCATGCACCCGCTCCCGCGGCGGCATGAAATAGAGCCCGCCGTGGACGAAGATCCCAGGGCCGTCTTCTGGCGCCAGGAGCGCAACGGCATGTGGGCCAGGGCCGCGCTCATGGCGTATATCTTCGGCGCCGACAGCAAGATTAACGGCTAAAAAACAAGGAGCCCGGACGGGCGCCGCCTGTCCGGGCTCCTGACCTTACGGAAGCTTTACCTTAATCGGTAAGTTCCGTAGGCTCCGCGAACCTCTGCTGCATCTTTGTCACGTCGTCATAACTCCTGTCAAAACCGTCGGCGCGGTTATTGAAGATGTTATAGTTCTGGGACACGTCCGGCTCGCCCTTGATCTTCTTATCCGTGTGGACATAGATCTCGGAGGAGATGTCCCTGGTGTCCACCATCTGGATCACCACCTTAAGAAAGTCATCATATTTCATCTCGCTGCCGGAAGCCACCTTGGAAAGCTTTTCCGACTGATCTTTCCAGTTTGACTCGTTCCTGACCGCGGTGATCCTCTCTATGAATCTGGCGGCAGAATAAGCCACGTTCCGCACTATGTCCAGCGGATTGGTGGCTCCCTCCACCGGGAACTCGGGCTCCAGACGCGCACTGGCGGCATCGTAGTCATAACTTACTTTTCCTTTCTCGTTTATGGAGAACAGATCCTTGACCTTATCCAATACCTGGCCCACCCTTTCGCGCATGACATTGATATACGCTTTCAGGATCAGCTGCGGCGCCGCGAAAACGATATCCTGCACCGCTTTCTCATTAAAGAGCAGTCTGAAAGACATCATGGCCGCTTTATAGGTCTTGCTCTGCCCGGAGGGAAAATCTCCGTCGGCCGACAGGGATTCGTCATAGGGCACCGGCGGGAAGATGTCAGCGGAAGGGATCAGATTCTCGCCGGTGGTTCCGTTCCCCTTGACGCCCGCGTACTTCAGCACATTATTGGCCTGGTCTATCATGTCGCGAGCCGAAGAGTCCACGCTGCGGACGAAACCCTCATGCTGCTGGTAAATGAGGGACGGCCTGGAAACCTTCCCGTCGGTGGTTTCCTTGTTCACCACGTAAATATGTTTCTGCGAGTCATATTTCATCATCGCGCCCACGAACGGGACATTGAACGACTGGCCGTTGGAAACCCGCGACTCCTGCTGGACATGGATCGTCCGGCCGTCCTCGTTCAGCGACTGGTAGCGGTGATGGTTGGACGCCCAGCTGTTTTGCTGCGAATGCAGGACGGGTATCGTGACATTGAAGTTATTGCTGCGGCCGCTATAGTGATCCGAACCGGCGAAAGCGGAGCCGGCGCCGATAGTGGCCCCGACGTCGTCCGCCACCTGGCCGATATTACCGACCCCGGATCTGGCGTCCATTTCCTCGGAGAAACTGTCGAATTTAAGCCCCATCTTTATGAACTTGCGAAGCGTGGCGATATTGCCCGCGAGGAACTCGGCCGTCTTCTCCACCTGTTCGGGATCCTTGGGGTTGATGTAGAATTCCAGCAGAAGCTTCTGGCCCCGTACGCGCACATGGCTGTAGGCCAGACTGAATGCAATGTATTTATTGATCTGACTGGCCAGTGTCTTATTGGCGAGCTTGGAGATCGCGTCCTCTCCGCTTAGGAGGCCGATATCTCCCGCGGGGATATCTATAGACCTGGCGGAGACGCCGACGCTCTTGACCGTGATATGGTCCAGCCTCAGGCGCAGACGCAGATTATTCTCGTCTATCCTGTAAAGGCTGACCGAGGGACGCCGTTCTTTGGTCTCGCTAGCCCCGAACGAGATGGTCAGGATCTCTGGAACCGTCGCCCCGATACCGGCGCTGACACCGTAGCGCACCACCACGGGCAGTTTCCAGATTTCTCCCACCGCCATTGCGCTGATGCGCTTGGCCGTGACCGGCAGAACCGTCTTAACATCATAGAGCTTTACCAGGGTCTTCAGCTGGGAGCAGTACTTGTCGCTTTCCAGCGGGCGAACGACCATGGACTTGCCCTCCACCCCGCCCGTGATCCCCAGACTAAACGCCCCCACATCGGGGATGTTGAGAACCTCATGGCCGTAATTGGCGTTGAGTTTGACATTGATCTCGTCTATAAGCGCCAGCTGCCTGCTCGGAAATGATCTGATGTAGCGCTTGAGCCCCCCCCCTATACCCACCACATCGGCGATCACGGCGTTCTGGCTGAGCTTTATCTGGGCGTTCTTGCAAACACTGTCAAAACTCCCGTCCTTGAGTTTATCCCAGAACTGTACCTGTTCGCTGGAGATCGGGGCTGGCGTGGGCGCCGGTTGCCTGTCTTTGGCCCCCCCCTGGCTGGCATCCTTGAGATCCTGCACTGATCCGGAAAGGCCGGCTGCGTTATCAGAAGGCGCGTCGGCGGTTCTGCCTACCGAGGAAAAAATCGCTACAAAAATTGCGGCTATAGCGAAGGCCGGGATTTTAGAGTGTTTCATACTGAAAGTATACACGCCCCCCCGCGGATGCGCAAGGGCCAAATTCCCCGAACGCCTATTAATAATACTAATACCCGAAACGCCGCCCGGCGCGCGAACGCGCGCTTTTACGTCTGAGAATCTGAATTTTTTCCGGGACGCGCCCGGATGAACGTCCGGGCCCGATCCGGCCATTTTATTTTTTTGGTAGAATAGCGGTTATGAAAAATTTAATCCTGCTGATGCTGTTTGCAGCGCCGGCCGCGGCCCGGGCCGAGGTTTCGGTGATAGGACGGGAGTCGCTGCCGGTTCTGCTGGCCGCGCGCGACAAGGCCTGTCGGCCGCTGACTATCGGCGGGCAGGATTTTCTGGCCACCGTGGTTTTTGACGGGAACTGGAGCACCTGGTTCATGCTCAAACCGGCCCGGGGCGGTTCGGGCGGCGGGATCTGGACAGAGGAAGAACTGGTTGCGGGCTCCGTCTACAGCGGCCAGGGGCTTGAGTTGCGGTTGAAAGAAACCGGGGGCGTGATCTCCGTGGAAACGGCCGACGGCGAGAGGATCGAGTTCAGTCTGACCTCCCTTTTCGACAGGCTTTACGACTACTCCCCGCAAATAAATTTCGGAGGGGTCATGACCTACGCCGTTGTCCGCAACCTTGGGCCTCTTACCGGAGACGCGGGCACGGTGACTATCCGCCTGGGATCGGACGGCCTATATTATTATTCCCTTACATCGGACAAACTGATCTCCGCGTCGCCGCGCTGGCTGCTGGTCGCAAATGGAATGTTTTACGGGCTGCGGGTAGAGGACACTTCGCTGCTTTTTGTGTCCAAACCTGTGGCGGAGGCCGGACCGGCCCCGTCCGCTGAACGGGCGCTGCCCCGCTGAGTAATGCCAAAGACTTTCTTTACAAGCGACACGCACTTCAACCACTTCAACATTATCAGATACTGCTCCCGCCCGTTCTCCTCCACGGAGGAGATGAACCGTGAGATGATCCTGCGGTGGAACGCCGTTGTGGCTCCGGAAGACACAGTCTATCACCTGGGAGATTTCGCCATGGGGAAAGCTTCCGAATGGCCGGAAATTCTCCGCCGGCTTAACGGCGCCGGGAAGATAATCATGCTTGGCAGCCACGACAGGAGCCCCCGCCAGATGCTTGAGGCCGGCTTTACGGAAGCGCATGAGAAGCTCGAATGGAACGGCTGGCTGCTCCAGCACAACCCGATAAAAACACAGCAGAAACTTTTATGCGGACATATCCATGACAAATGGCGCCGGCTTGGCTGGACGATCAATGTCGGCGTGGACGTATGGGATTTTACGCCGAGAACCATAGAAGAACTGACCAGGGCCGAACAGTCGCCGCCGCATTATAAATGTCCCCACTGCGGAGCCGCGCTTATCCATCTCGAAAACAACATTTCGCACCGTAACGGAAACTGCGTTTCCGCCGAAGCCGATCGGCACGTATAGCGATACCGGGGTGTCCCAAAATCTACAAATTAGTAGGCTAACCTACTAATTCGCTAACAAGAAAGCCCCTATCCCTAAAAATGTCCTGAAATAATACATGCTTTTTAAAAGTTTCACGTTTTCTGGAGTATTTTTATAGTTTTTTCACGTTTTTGGCGCTTATTTTCCAAGAAATTTCACGTTTTTAGTCTAAATTTATTGATTTTTTCCACGTTTTTGGTTACATGGACACCAATTTGGAGCTCTCCGGGAGAGAGCAAACCCTGCAAGTTAAACAAGCAGGGAATTCCCAAGGACACCCCGCAGAAAAATATATGAAAAAACTACACACCACCTATCCAAGCCGGACAAGTCAACGCCGCGACTTCCGAGCGGCAGTAAAGAGCGCCCAGCGCGCCATGAAGTTAAAGACCCTCCACCAAGCGCGGGCATATTTCATAACGGAAAAACCCTAGTTCCCCATAAGACGGCGGTTCGCTCCCCCACTTCCGGCCACGCAGAAGCTCCTGGGGCCACAAATCCCCCCGCATGACCCAGCGATATGCCCATTTATCAAAAGGGGCACCTACAAGCGGAAATGAAGGTATTCGATGCCGGATGGACACCAATATGGACACCGCCACCAACCAGTCTTTACTTATCTCGGTTTCATGTACAACCCCCTTAGAATCTAAGGGTTTTGTACATATCCATAAGCTTTTCTGCGCCTTTTGTTCCGTCCCACGTACTTAGCCCCAGTTTTGGCGTAGTAAATCCCACATAACCGGACCCACTTAAGGGTGGGCCAATCCCACATACCTGG